>Ga0209611_10007356_pt1 | contig 17673 bp, 1 predicted proteins | sample S1TSphgellanicum_3_FD_187693 | JGI IMG/M metagenome (GOLD analysis project Ga0209611, IMG submission 187693) | Host-associated microbial communities from peat moss isolated from Minnesota, USA - S1T2_Fc - Sphagnum magellanicum MG (SPAdes) (version 2) | ecosystem: Host-associated > Plants > Peat...
CCCCAAAATGAGGGTGGTTACCCACCATTGTTTTCTTAAAAATTAAAAATAAAATTTTAATAATAATTTAATTAATAATTTAATAATTTATTTTTTAATAATGAATAATTTTAATTTTAAATTCCTGTCAAATTTTTGCTATTTTTCGACAAAGAAATTTAGAAAAATCTTAAATTAGATTTTTTGCATTGTTTTCCAAGTGTAAATTCGAATAAATTTTCCCAAAAAGATTTGTTAAATTTCGCTAGCCAAATTTTAGATATGAAAAAAATGGGGGAAAATAAAACACTGCTAATAGTTAATACCTACCTATTGGAGCAGCAAGGCTATAACTAAAAGAAAAGATAAATAAATAAATAAATAAATACCAAAACAAAGTTGGAACACGTTTGGAAAAGGTATGTACACAAAAAAAGGGTATTATACGTACACAGAAAAAAAGAGTATAATGTACGATGGCGATATACAAGGGCTATAGGCCCAGGTGGTGGGCCACCCGAGCGAGTGCATAAGGTTCGGGTCTTGGTAGCCGCGCAGCGTGTGAAGGCGAGCAAGCGCTTCTCTCCGAGGCTAGTGTGTGACTCCCTCTCTCTCTCTCTCTCTCTCTCTCGGGGGGAGCGGGGCGCAGCCTGACTGAGGGAGGACTCGAGCAGAGCAGCGTCTTCCCCGTCACCTCTCTTCTTCTTCTCTCACTCTTGCTTCACTGCTGTCAATGCCTGCTGCTTGCCTGTGACTTGGGGCTTCTGCTGCTCTTGGGATCAGAGTTTCAAAACACACTGACTGCAGTTTTGATTTTGATTTGTTTTTGTTGAATAGAACCTTTCGCTGTTTTTCTGTCTGTCTGTTTGTTTGTTTGCTTGCTTGCTTGTTTGCGTGTTTGTTCCTTCCGTTTTGGTCAGCTCCCACAGACAGACAGACAGCGAAGAAAACTGGATCTCCGGTCCTACTACTTCTTCGCCTTCTTCCTGCAGGTTCTGTTGGCCACGAGCTTCTTTCTTTCGTTCGTGTGCTATGTTGTTGTTATCAGTAACAAGCTCTTGGGGGGATCCTGTTTTTTTTTTTTTTTTGACTATAGCGGAATGTGTTTCGTTTCCCTCAATTTTTTTGTCTCTTCTTTCCTCTTCTTCTTCTTCTGCTGAAGTGTGCTGAAGTGCCTATGCGTCTTCATAGAGCAGCTGCATAGAAAACTATTTAGAGAAGTTAGAATGCTTCCAAGACGTTGGTGGAGATGGCGCCCAGTTTTCAGAACACGACCCTTTTCTTCCTCGGTGAAGCCTTTCGATGATAACATGTTTTTGCCCCCTTGTTTTCCATGCCTATGAGTAAAGTGGCCTTGGTGTAGAGACGCTTGCTTCATTCATACACTCTCTTCACAAACTGTGCTGTGTGTCAGAGGCAAAGATGCAGCAGCTGAAATGTCCTTAGTTGTCAAAGCTGCGGTTTATGGACATGGAGGAGCAGCAGGCATTCACTACTGTGGGTGGCAAGGAAGAAGCCTCTTTGGGTGTGTTGGCCCAAGGTTATCAGCAGCAATGCAGGGAGTTTGGTTTGCAAACCATGCGGGTTGCTACAGTGGAGAGAATTGAGAAAGGTGAAGGTGGCAGTAGTGGAGACGGTGATGATGCAGGGAATATGTCCAAAGCCCATGAATTGGAGGAGGACCTGGGCTATGCGGAGAAGGGATATGTTGTGGATGGGCAGAAGCAGCCTACTGAAGGATCTGAACCTTCATCATGTTCCAAAAATCTAGCAGGACAGGACCTAGCAGATTCCTTGCAACCAGTAAAGAGCTTCATGACAGCAGCAGCAACAATAGATCATCAGACAAAGAAAGAGTTCAAAGTGTCTGCATTTCTCATTGGGCAGCTCAGGAGTCTTGCTGCAAAGGAAAGAGAATTAGAGGCAAGAATCGGACGAGAGAGGGTGGAACATGTGGTTGAGAAAGTGGAGGACGAGGTTGAGTATGAAGGTGCGATGGAGGAGATGTGGCTGAACATGAAAGCTGATGAGGAATCTCGGCAGATGGAGCAAAGGGAGAGGGATTTTGAAGCGGAACGCCGTGAAGTGCAACTCGAGGATGAGATTGTTCTGTTGAGGGGGAGGGTGCAGCGTCTGGAAGAGGAGCTCAAGCTTGCTCATGTGGAGAAGGAATATGCACTCCAGAAGAAGCAGGATGAAATGGATGGCATCATTCAAGGTATGCTGGTTGAACTCCAAGCTTCAGAAGACAGAGAAGAGCTACCAATAGAACAAGAGAATTTGAGGAAGTTAGGAGACTCACTTGCGGCAGCTGCAGCCAAAAGCAGGCAAGCTGCAGTCAGCCCAAGTAAAGCTATTTTTCTGGCTTTTGAGGATACGCTGAAGAAAGCTGACCAACAAGTAGAGCAAGCCCGCAACATACTGGACTCGACTCTACGTGCAAAAGAGGATGCAGAGATCACCTTTCAACAGCAGCAATGTATGTGGCATGAGAGAGAGCTCCAGTTGGAAAGTCAAATCCTCGTGCTGGACAAGGAATTGAGCAAGATATCGGGTTTGATGAGAGAGGCTGATTCAGGCTTATTCATCGAACAGGAACGTCGCAAAGAAGCACGACATGAAGTTGAAGATCTGCTGATCATGTATAGGGATGAGAAGAAGATGCGGAGTGAGAGCGAGGAAAAGCTGAAAAGGTTGGTTAATTTTCTTGTCAAGATGAAGGAGAATCTGGTGAAAGACAACCATGGAGATGATGATCTCCAAGGAAGGTTTAGAGCTCTCTTACAGGAACTTGAGAAAGAGTTGCAGAGAGCTAATTCAAAGAGATCATCATCAAATGAGAAAAGGTCTCAAGTATTGGAGTCAGAGCAAGCAAATCAGTGGAAAACTCAGCGGGATGCAGCAGAAACAGAGAGAGACAAACTGGAAACCAAATTGAAGTTGCAGTTGAAGAGAGCACGGGATAGAGAACAAGAGATTGAGGCAATGTGGTCAGAGAGGGAGAAAGACCTAGTTGCAAGATGCAGCCATTTGGAGTCCGGCTTAGCCCAGTGGGAAGCAAAGTATAAGACTAGAGGGGCAGAAATCATGAAAGAACAGAAAGCCAGGAAGCAAGAAATGGAGATGTATTGCAAGGAATGGGCTGATGAGAAAGCCAGCTGGGAAGCTATGGTCTCGCAGCGTGAGGATTGGCTTGAGGAGCAGGTAGCAAAGTGGACATCCCTGTTGGATGCCAAGGACTATGAATTGTTCAAACTCAAACACTCCTACCAGGAGCTGAATCGTGTTGCCACAGCTACCAAGGAACGTCTTGATGAGTTGCAGCAGCAGCTGTATGAAAACACACGAGCTTTCTCAGAGCACTCGACACAGACCAGTTTACTTTGTGAAAAGAGTCAAGAAGAAAGTGAGGGGGAGAGCTGCCTTAGTATTGTAAAGTTTGTTAATGAGACTGACATGATGGAGGAAGAGTCTACAAAGATGGAAATGGAGAAGTTGAGAGCAGCAAAAAATGAACTTGAGATGAAAGTACAGGACACTCTTCACCTGGTTGAAGCCCTGCAGTCTGAGTTTTCTGCTAAAGAGAGGCAGATGGAGTCGGAAAGAACAAAGCTGGAGTTGACTCTTGCAATGAAAGCTGCTGACATGGAGCAGCTGAAAGGGCAGCTCAGTGCAAGGGAACATGAGATGGAGGTTCTAATGCAGAAGTTCCAAGATGAGGTTTTGAACATAGACAGGGAGGTTGAGAGGGAGCGCAAGGAAAGAGAAGAGGTGATGGAGATGCATTTTGTGGGAAAGCGACGACTGGTGAATGATATGCGAGAGAAGGAGGAGAGATGGCAGAATGAGATGGATGCCATTGCACAGGAGTTGGCCGAGCAACGGGTTTCAGCCAGGCAGAAAGATGAAGATGTTGCAACACTGAAGGAGAATTTGAAGACATTGGAGGAACATCAGAGAACTGAGGACCTTAAGGTGGCCAAGCTGCTTGCCTCATTCAGACAGGAGAATGATGCTCTCACCAATGAGCTTGACCAGCAGCGAAAAGCAGTTAAACTAGCAAATGCTGATGTTCAGAAGCTTCAGAAGGAGATTGATGCTCTACTGGAGGAACTTGATGCAGAGAGGCAAAAAAAGATGGGACTGAATATGAATCAAGGAAATTTGAGTGACTGGAGAACACAACTGCAAGCATCAGCAGGACAAGTTGTTGTTAGTGTTGGCAGACAGATGTCAGATGCAACATGTATTGCTACTGAGAGCCTACAAGAAGAATTATGTGTTAAGGAGATGCAACTGGTGATGACAAGAAAAGAACAAGAAGAAGCTGATTTGGGAGGAAAGAGAGAAACAATTCTAGGTCAAGAGCTGAGCATGCAAGAAGAAGAGCACTGCCAGCAGGAGTGGCAGTGCAAGGAACAGAAACATGTGGACAAAGAGAACATACTCCAAGAGCTGGAGGCAGAAAGGGAGGAAGTTAGTGTTTTGCAAGGGACAGTTCGGGAGCTTGAATGGTTGCTTATGCATAGTGAGGTTGAGAACAAGAATAAGTTAGATTTTGTACGGAAGAAAGAAGGAATGGTGAAGGTGCATTCATCGCATCTGGAGGAGGTTGATCAGTACATCATGGATCTACGATCCAAGTTAGAAGAATCAGAGACAAAGCGTAAGGGTGCTGAAGTTGCACTTGCTGTTCAGGATCTGAAAAGAGCTGCTAGCCTTGATGCAGCTACTCTGGTTCAGGTGCCCAACAAGCATGATGGAAGACCTTTGGCATACTCCTTGTCACTTGATAACAGGAATGATAGTCTGTGTGTTCGTACAAGACCTTCATTTGATGCAGGAGTCCGAAGTGGACATTTCTCTGTTCCAGGAGTGCAGGACCACTGTTGGGAGCTTGGCAATCCCAGTGGCAGGTTAGGGTTTCCGGCTGCTTCATGGTGCTGTGCAAATCCCTCTATGGGAAGCAGTTTGACATTCATTTACACAGAGTTTTCTTTGCATCTTGCTATTTTGTACCCAATGTAATTGGTATGCTTCAAGATTTTAGGTTCTGCAAGAATGGTTTTAAACTCACTGTTCTCAAGTCTCTTCTGTCAACTGAAAGGCGTCACTATGAACGCCATTGATGATTTTTTGCTGTTAAGTACAGAATCTCCTTGGTTGGTCATTCTTAGCCCTAAAGTATCATGGTGGGTTTGTGACAGCTTTGGGTTACGGAACAGCATTGCATCTGTTGCTGGTTCTGGCACTTGGTTAGCTCAATGTGATGACACTATGCAACGAGATTCAGAGTGGTTGGGTCTTCCTGTAACTTCATCTGGGCAACGACGGCAAAAGTGGCTCATTGATGCTGCTTGGTTGGACCGTGTGCGCAAGGTATGGAAGCACTGTTGTGTTGTCTGTCTTAAGTGAAGAGATGATCACCTGGCCAAACTTTGAACTTCTCAACCCAATCCAAGCCAGAGTTCAATCCTAACATGAACTTTGGAATTTATGTTCAGTTTCAAGTTACAATGCTTTGAATATTTGAAGCTTCAGTATGGTGATGTGCATGAGATATCAGAAAATCTCTTTATTTCTGCTAACTGTGCCTTAAATACTGTTCAATCTTGTGCTAAATATTTAGCAGATAGGTAGTGAGTTTTATGAGAGCTGATGGGAGCTTATTGACCTTCTGTTGGCCAGGAGCAAGCTTTCCTCAGGCAACAACTGGATGTTGAGCGACAGCGTGTCAGTGCATTGGCTCAGGTTCAAACAGCACATTTGTCTTATTTCATACCTGTTTTTGACCCTCTTGTCTTTGTGCATGACTAGAACTCATTCCTTTGGCATGGGGCATCTTTTGATTGTCTGGCCAAAATGGGAAGCGTCTGGATTTTTAGTGTGCAGTAGATTGTTATCTGTGTGAGATCTGCATAAATCGCAATGCTTCAGGGAGACATAGGATTTTATGCAGCTCCCATTAGGACTGCAGCACCTACTGTGTTTGGAAAGCTTTCCTAATGCATAAATGGATTCCCAGGTTGAGACAGAGAACAGATTGATAGAGGCAGCAGTAACACGGGCAGTTGAGGAGAAGCAGCAGAGTGAGGCCGCAGTCCTTGGTTTGCAGCAAGAGGTGAGTTCTGTTTCGTACCCCCTCTTGTGCTTTGATTCTGAAGTTTCCTTTTCTTAATTATTTTAAACCCTAAACCCTACCAGCTTCATTATGGCCAATTAGGTTCCAATTTCTGTGACTACAGTCATGGACAACTGTGACCCCAAACATTGCTGAATGATGAAGTCAAGATCTTTTTGGGTGCAGGTGTCTCGGTTGCAGAAAATTGTCGCTTCAAAATCTGGAGTTTGTTCTTGAGCTTCTCCACGATTTCACATGTAACATTGTAGTTCCCCTTCCATCACAGGACTTTGTACAACACAATTTTTTCCAGGCATGAGGTCATAATCATCACTGACAAGAACAGATTGCACATGTTAGGAGGTCAATGCCACTGGGAGCTTGTCTCCTCCACGTATTGAGATGTTTGGTAGGCACTTTCAGATTGCTAACTTCAAATGCTGTTAATACTGCCCTCCAAATGAGAATGTGACAGCAGGTGCCTTCCATACAGTGTAGAATGCAGATTATATCATAGGTCAGTCACATCCTCTTTTTTTGTGACTGAGCTGAATGACAAAGCCCAAGGCTGAAGTGTGAACAAAGTCCATAGGTCGGTCCATACTAAGACAGAAGACCGAATCACAAACCTTGGCCAAAAGTATCATCAAGTCAAACCTGAAATGTGATCATGGCGCCCAAGGTTTGGTCCTTGATTTGTTCTAGAGACTCTTCACTCAAACCATTGATGTAGTGGTATTTTTGCCAGATTGTGAATTGATTAGCAGAAATGTTGCACCATTAGCATTTGCCCATGTGGATAGGAGATTGTTGGTGAAAATTTGATGGAAAGAGAGTGACAAGTGGGCTCTTGACTGTAGTTTGTTAACACTGGAAAAGTACTTGAGAAAATTTGGGTTCCTTTGCACCATAGTAGTTGATGATGAAACCTTGCCAAACTTCATTGAAACACACCATCAGAGGATGAGGAAGTAAACAAAAGAGAGGACCTAGGTCCTAATTTAATTGCTATGAGACAAATTTCAAAAGAGTAGGAGGTGATGGTGATTGTGGGAATCCTCACTCAGCTATCAACTGCCTGCAACAAGTTAGTGGTGGGAATGGGAGGTGGGTCTTGAAGCAGTGGGGAATCAAGAGTTAGCTAAACCTACCGCTGCTGCTTGACTTCAGATGGAAGATGCTTGCTTCTTTTGGAGGGTAAGGGAAATTCTTTGATGCAGGAAAGTAACCAAAACAGAAAGTGGAGGACCTTCAGGTCATTTCATACCCTAAACCGGGTTGGCAGTCTTATAAGAAAACATCCACTTGGGCAAAACAACCGAATATCTCAATTGCTAAAAGGGAGGAAGTGACGATAATTGATAGTAATTTGTTTTGAGAGTTTTGAGAATTTTATGTACTTAGACCAAGACTCTTTTGGTGATGGCAAATACCCAAAAACACCCAAAAACATCTTGTGAGTTGAATTGTACTTCTAAAGACTTCTCTCTCGTAACTTATTGGATCTAGCAGTGAAACAAAGTCCTCAAGGTATCTTGTGATATCTTTAACAAATGTTCTCAACCAGAGTATGCAGGTATTGAAATGGTTTGCATGCCTCGCACTTGTTCCAATATCTCAACTATTGCTATGGGAATTATCAATAGTCAATGTGTTTTTGTTCTCTGTTTTGTCTTTCCTTCTTTGGAATTCTTTGTGGCTGGTTGAAGAAGTGTCTTGCAAATGCTTTTGGGAAAGTATCTTCACAATTGACTTCTAACCAATATTATTGGCACAACATACCCATACAACATCAATGGGACATGAGGTATCAAACTTGGTCATTAGTTGTAATGTTTAGATGTTGGTTAGGTGTTGCAAGCTACACAAAAAATGACATCAACATGACCACCATTTAGGCTTTACTTATGCTTGCAACTTGTGTTGTGTCTACAATTGGTGCAAAACACTTTGGCGAGGCCTTATAAGGCTTATCAATCTTGTTGATAGTTGGATCCCCACAAGTAGCCCATTATGTGGACAACACACAAGAAACAAAGGTACTCAACATTAGGACTACCTAGTGTTGGGGTCCAAGGGTTGTGCCTCATGGAAATGCTTGAATAAAAATACATGGATAATTTTACAAAAGAGATCAACCATAAAACATGTCATTGGGTCAAGATACAAGAAATAAAATTGCTCTTGAGTGACTTTTGTAGCACCTACTTAATCACATTTATAAACATTTCTTTTAAATATGAAACTTCATCAAGCAATTGATAGTTCCCCCAAGAGGGAGGATACATGCAAGTCCAATCACAATTTGAGCATTGCACAAATTTTCCCAATTGGTTTATGCAAGTTGTATGGATGGGTGTGAGCCATAGATGCCCACTTAAGTGGTTAAGTAGTCCTTAAGATTGATTGGGATTGGTAGATTTGGATTGATCACATTATTTAAATGAGGCTTGTAAAATATTGGTTAAAATATTTGTAAAGTGCTTTTGAGTAGCTTATAATTGTTAGGTTCATTTGAAACTTATCAAATTGTTCCTATGATATATTACCCTAGTAACTTGGCCAATTTCGACACTAATTATATTATTTTCAGAAATGTTGAAATTTTCAAAAATTATTTCTTCCAAGTCAAAAAATATTGTGAAAGATAATAGTGAATATTTAGGAATATTCCATTATTGAAATGAAATTTTCAAAATTAATTAATTAGTTGATGAATGTGTGTCGAAATGGCCAAGGTATTACAATATAAACATTGTTGTGTAAATACATCACACATATTTAATTTAAATTATTTTATCACTCAAAAACATGTAAAGATACACAATGTTTACGATAGTAGTGGTTCATGTTATTGCGTTTGCATTTCAATGTTGTGCATGTTATGCATCCCTAGCCATATTGGCCAATAAAGTCTCTTATACTTGTAACCTGCCTTCATGGAGACATGATGATTAGGCATTTTGCCTTGACATTTGGGAATGTCTTTTCCCCTTGCTCTCAATTATTGTTACCAATTGAAATCAGAATTTTATTACATTTGGGTTCAAAACAAAATAAAATGGGGCCACTGACCTTGCTTTCTAAATGGAATGAAGGGACTACTTCAAAATCAAATCACCATAAAAATATATGGTAATTTTTTTGGAACTTGCTAGACATGTTAAACAGTGTCCCATTCCCTTATTGATTGCATGATTATCAATGTTGAAAACATATTCATTTTTGAAAATACACATGTTTTCTTTTTCATATAAAAATTGAAAAAAAAAATCATTCAAAATAATATGTTCACTACTTGTGGTTCATTTTTAAATTGTAAATTACATTTTGACTTATACATCATTTACATCATACGTCATTTGCATGTGGTAAATCATTTTTCAAATCCATATGTATTAAAATTTCAAATATATTTATAAAATTTTCAAATTACACCTTTTTTACCAACAACAAAAAATCAAATGACTACTTTGTTTGTAGGAAATAAAAAAGACCCTTTAAAACATGGACATCATCTAATGCAACAATCAATGAATTTTATAAGTCTTTCACTCAAACCAAACCCAATATTGAATTGAACAAAATTTTCATTTGAATTTCTTAACACTCATATTACTCATTTAGCACAACACATCATGATTATGATTATGACTTGGAAATAGATTTAAACATTTGTTTGTAGTTTTCATTGTAATTCAATGCCCAAATTTGTTCATTTCATTTGGTTATGCTCACTGGGGAGTTTAGAACATATGTTTGCATAAATGCAACAAATCCTTGATGCCCTTGATTGTAGACATGTCATTTAAGGCCTAAACAATTAACTTGAATCTAAGCACCACCTAGGGGGTGCCTTCAAGCAAAGGAACCTAGTTATCTTGAGTTTATTTTGTTATTTTGTTTCTTATATATAAAACACAATTGTGCCATAAGTTCCAAATCTAAACAATTGAGTGAAATATCTACTAATGATGAGCCCCCATTCATCTTTAGTAGCCTCAAAATTTGAATGCACCTAAGGTTCCAATAACAATTGATGCATCAACAGTGCTACTAAAAGTTGATGCCATATGAGTGTTGGAAGATGATATATTTAATGTACATGATCAAGTCAAAGCATTAGACCTAGAGGCAACATTCAACTAACTACAAGGAACAAATAAAGATGCCCAAAAACAAAAAAAATCTTGTACTTGAATTTCAAAGTTTTAGAGGAGGCATGGTGCACCAACATGCAATGGACAAATCATTTAAAACTCAAAACATTTCATTGCACTAGGCAAACAAGCCATACCTTATAACAAACTATGGATCCTCAAATTCTTAACCCCATTTCTAAAGTTTGACCTCTAAATGACAACATACGCACAATCTTATATTTAGAAGTCTTGATTTTCAATAGCTAGTCACCAAATTTGCATATCACTCAATTTGAAAAGATGTTGCATCTTCGTGCCAACAAAAATACAACCAAACTTCAAAGTTCAAAGAGACATTGTAATGTGCACCTTCCAAAAGCACAACACAATTATGGAATTAGTTTAACACAATTAATACAATGTAGAAACATTGTTAGCATAAAAACTTACATTGTATGTAGAAACAAAGTTAACATTAAATGATTGTCAAGTTTTGATGGTGGGTGTTTACAAAAAGGGATTTGCCCTACTCAAAAATTCCAAAAAGGTGAAAATGGATGGGAAAAAGGTGGACATAGTTTCCTTGGTGGGGGATTCCACGGGGTAATTTTGCATCCTACCAACTATGTATCAAACAAATATGTGTATTAATAGATGATCATGTCATGATTTTATTGTCATTCAATAAGTTATAGTGAAATCATGGAGCATAGGTGCACCATGTCATGACCATGATGCATTTTTTAAGGTTCAAAGGTGGCTAAGGTTTGTTTCTTTTTTTTTCTTTGCAAATTAATTGTGTTGTTGAATTTTTTTAATTATTTTTGGGATTTAGGTGAGGGATATTATTTGCAATTTGAATTTTTTTTATGATGTTTGTTACATTCTTTGTTGGGTGGGTGTTTCTGTAGTTTCTTACATCGTAGAAAGTTAAAGAACAAGGAAAAATAAAACAAGTTGTGTTTTATATAAAGGAGGATCAAGAAAAAAATTCTTGAGCACCCCCTCTCTCTCCTTCTCCCTCCTTTCCCTTTGCCTTTCTCTTTCTCAACAACAATTTTGAGCATGAACAATTCCAACCTTGAATTTTTTCAAAAGTCAAGCAATAGTGAAATGTGAAGGTACGTGATGTTGTTAATAAGATGTTGTCATGGTCATTGTTTTTTTTATTAAGGAAATCTCATTGCTAAGTATTTAAGGTCATCCATTGTTTCAAGAGTATTAGCCAAAAAGGTCAAAACTATACTTTTAAAAAATACAACATGAATGTAAAATTTTGTATTTTCCCTCCTTGGGACTTAACAAGTTGCATAGCAAACTAAAGCTCATTTGTTTATCATTGTGAAATTTTCATGAACTTCAAATTCCACCCAAAAAAAAACATTTGGGTAGTCTACATGTTTTGTGCACATGATAACCAACTTGCATTCAAGTTGACACTCATGATGAAAAAGCGAAAGATAGGGCTTTGATATAGTGTATCACAAATAAAGTTCAATATTGTTGACAATTAAATTTTGTTATGTTTCTTTTACGTGCAATTGCATATGTCCAATGACATGAAATTTGAATTTTTTTATGAACTATGTATTTTTCACAACTTGAGCCAGTTCATGTTATTGGAACTAACAACCAAGTAAAAAGCTAACAACCTTGTGTGATTTCCAACAACATTCAAATCAAGAAAATTTTGCAAAAACAAAATTTATTATAGGATTCTCCTTCTTTCCAATATGCATACTATTTATAGCTTGTGAACTAAGTTACTTACTACATGTTAAACATGCATTGACAAATTTGAGGGTTTGTTATTACTTTATATTAGTAGTTTTTGTTTCAATTTTTCATCATATCAATGTAACTATATATATGTAGTTAGAAATCCTAATACGTTACAATCCATTATATTGATGTGGAGAAGTCTAGTCTTGTTTTCAATTGTGTTGCATATATTTTGATTATTTCCATTATGTGGATTTATTCTAAATCTTACTTGTTTTAAAACCTTGTGGTACACATGCAAAGTTTATAAATTGTGTTTTTATCATTTTGTTGTATTGGATACAAGTCTAATGTGCAATTTCTTGTACATATTTTCTTCAATATCTTAACCTTTTTATTCAAATTTAAATTTCAAAAAACTATCTTTAAGAATGGTGTAGTGAATAATGTTGTACTTTGAAATGTGAAGTTGTAATGAAATAAAGTGAAACAAAACAACTCAAGAAAAAAATGAAAATGATTTTGACACATTAATAGACATTCAAATCACATCATGCTTTCATAAAATATTGTGGGTTTGGATCATATCATAACATGGCCATGTAATACAAAAGTTATAGTTGTGATATAATCAAAAAAAAATTGATCAAAATATCAACTTTTAAATCAACCATTCATTATTTACAACCTTTGATCCTAAATCTATGGACCTAATTAATCAGACTAAACAATTTATTATCAACTTTTGAAGGTTTCCATGTAGGTTAAAAATTTATAGTGTATTAGTGTTTGAACAACACAACATCTAAAATATAAATTATGCAATACATTCAATGAATTAATAATGTGATTTTCATTTTTATTTATCTTTAGTTTTATAATGTATCAAACTGTATTGGGTCAATGTGTCAATTTAAATAGTGTACAATGTTGCACACCCAATTATAATGTATCATCACAAATGTAATGTTTCAATTCTACAAGCTTATTCATGTTGTATTTGGATTATGGGTGTAGATATAAAGTGAATTTTTGATTGGCACATTCTAGAATATAAAAACAACAAATTGAAAATCTTGTAGATGAACATGAAATGAAGAATAGAAAAGGCCATGGTTATTTACCACCACATCAATCACTCATGGTCATGGTTGTGAGTCCAACATATATAATGGTGATTGCAATATTCAATGGAAATGTATGTGTACATAAAGCACAAGGCCTTCAATGTGTAGGTGAAATAGTCTTTAAATGGTAGGAGTGTTCATTATATCATGAAGAGGAAACTAAAAATGGTGAAGTAGTCGGTGGTTGTGGAAGGTGCCACATAATGCTTTGTAAGGTCATTCGAATAGGGTACAAGGCAATTTAATGGTGCATGTGCCCAATTTAAGATGGATGTAATTACCCTTCTTAATACACTTGAGTTGTTTGAAGACTAAGTTTGGATATTGTTAATCAAGTGTGGCAATGTAATAAGATGCAATTAAGCTTTACTATCTAATAATCACAAATATCAATGTATAGTGCAAGATTCCATTAGCTAGTATATTGTGGTTTCCAACATGATAATTGAATTTTTAATGATCAAGGTGATACATTGAGGTTCAATACTTAAATTTAGTTTAATAATACAATCTAATATAATGGCATGGTTTTATTGTAGAATATACTTCACAATTTGGCAAATTCTTTCAAGGTGATTTTGCAAGTTATGGACTTGCAACACTTTCATATGCAACTTTCTACACACATTTCAAGGTGTCATATATCAAAGGTATTATAATAATATATCCATGTCTTAGGGTGTTTTGTTTCAATGTATCATAAATGATTTATAATTATGAATGTGTATCAATGTTTCGAATGTAGTATATCAATTATCAATGTTTCAAATGATTTTTGGGTGATGTCCATTGTTTAATGTTTCACATGTTCAATTGTAAGACATTAAAATGATCATGCATGAGTCATGACACATCTTGGAATATTTTGCCAGGAGGAGATTAAATAAAAAATAATCTAAATGATTATAATTAGGGTTGATTTTCAATACAATGATCCATTATGATGAACTTTTTATAAATATATATTGATTACATCTGAATTTAATGTTTTGTTGAACATATAAGTTTTGAAGCACTATTCAACATCTTAACCTTTGTTAAAGGCATAGAAACAATTTGGTCAACTTCAAATAAACACGTGATTAAAAGAAAAACCCCATGTTTTGCAACTTCAATTTGTGACTAGAAATTGGTCACAAAAATGGAACATGCTTTCCAAATTTCCACGGGAATGGCATTTCAATACTTGGTATCTTACTTGGTATCTCATCAATTTGTAACAATGTGGATTTGCTCATTTGAAAGTTTTCTATCCACCTCTCATCATCATATTCAATCATGAAAAGTTGAGAAAACCAAGTGATAAATCTAGGTTTTACCCAATGCCCAAGACTTGAACTTAAAAACCTAAACCATGTTTTTTGAACTAGTGCTAATTTTGTGTCACCAACTTGTTTAAGCAAGGAACCTAACTACATTGATTGCCATAAATAAATGATGGTGCCTCTCACTGTTGGAATTTTTTTGATATTCCAAATGGCTATACACCCATCATCATAGACTCAAAACCCTATTTTCTTAGTGAAATATGAGCCATAAGAGCACTCTTGAACCCATTTATGGTTTGAAAACATGATTCAAAATGTGAAATTGTTTAAAAATACAATAGGTAATGTACACTATTCAATAGTGGACAATCTGTTCTAGGATTTTAGATGTTTGCTTTTAGGATGCAAATTGTTAGCTCAAAGGCCACAAAGTGTATGATTTGTTCTTTTTCCAATGCATTGAAACCATGTCCCCATCCCCAAAAAAAACTTTCTGAAAGCATATCTTGCTAAATTATTGACTGATTAACATGATTTTTGTGGCATTGGAAGCACTAGGTGGACAGTTGCAAATGTTCTTTGAGCTGCAGAAGCAAGGAGGTGTGTATAAAGATTCCACCTTCTTGAAGCTACTAAGTGTTTAGTCATAGACATAGTTACCCTAATACCAACTTCATACGAGAGCTATAGCAATCTTCAATACCACTTATATATCTCTCTCATGAAAGCCAAAAAGGAGCATTGGGCACTATTACCAAGACTAGGTAGTTATGATTTTTAAAAAAAAATCCACAAATCTACCAAACCCTATTCACCTCTCCTATTAATTAGATGAGGTGCATCCCAAGTTCAATTTACATTTTTTTGCAACAAGCCAATTTGATTGGCCCGCCACTCCAAAAAAAACTATGGAGGCTCCCCAAAATAGAAGGTTCTATTCTGAAGTGTAGAGTTCATACTCTTTGGCCCAGCTATATAGGTGAAAAAGGAGGACACCAATTGCCAAAGCATATGGGATGAAAGTGAGGTGCTACAAAGAACATGTTGGGGAACACATTGAGAACTTGAGGAACATTTTGAGAACATGATGGGAACCCATTGGAACTTAAAGGGAACACCCCCCCCCCCTTTCTTTCTCTCCAAAGTTAAAAGGAAAAAAAGCAAGGCAACTTGAGTGCATGCTTGGGGCTTCCCATTGGCTGCATGAGATTTCTCTGCCCAAAAGAGTTCGTAGCTGGCCTTGGCTAATACTCCTTGCAAAGAACACCATACCTGTTGAGCACACATTTTAACTGTTTAGTTCACTCAATATAAGTAAGAAAAAATAAATTCAGAACACCAAATCCAGCAATTTCATTGGTCATAATATTATTTTTTCTGCACACCTACACACAAGCCTATATACAACACCATCTGTACAATGAGTACACTAATACTATGACCCTTGTTTGTTGTTGTATACAGGCAGGGTTCAAAACTCTTGAAGGTTTCAAAGAGCAGTCCCAAATCAGAATCTGTGTTTTTCAGATTTGGTTCTTTGATTTTTGTACAAAGAGACCGACCGAAAAAGATCACAATTGATTCCAAATGTCCCTTGTTCCATCACTCCCATATCAAGTCCTGTGTTTGTTACTTCGATTTGTTGTCGGCCCTTCCAACTTCCAACAAAGATGCACTTGCAAGGCTCTCACTCTCACAAGGGGTGTTTTAAATCCTCTTGTAGATGATCACCACGCTACTTACTTACCTCACAAAATTGAAAAAAGGAAAACTTTGGTGAGGTTTTTCCTCAAACCATTTTTACCTCAGAAATTGAAAAAGCATAAAGAAACATGCTGGAGTACATTTTTGCTTCCATTCTTTTGTTGGGTTGCCAAAATCAAATTGGCAATCTTTCTGAAACTTTGGTTGTGTAGCTAGCAGGATTGACAGACTGCATCAGTTTTCATGTTTGTTGGCCTTTGCCCACCAAGCAGGCAAGGATATTATTGTGTTTAGATTCAATATAGAGTTATATACTAGCTTAAGGGATTTTGGCCTCTAGGTAGGAAGTCTATTTTTATATGAAGATTTCTGAAAGATGAGATTTTGGCTCGTGTTGAAAACTTGAGATTAGTTCTAGAGTTATGATACCTTGAAAGATTTTGGTTTCTCTTAGAGGATTTTTTTTCAAGATTATAGTTTTGCATGGTGAAATATTTGAGTTTCCATAGTTCTTCTTTTTTTGCCTTCTTAAGATACTTTTTAATGTAAATGGCAAGGCCACACACACCCCTTGTTTAGCAAGGTTGACAGACCCATGTAAAAGAAAGCCTTTGCCCAAACCCTAGAGTACTTAATCACAGTGTCGTGTACCTTGCTGCTACACTTTGATTAGTGTGCACATGATCACTTCCCACTTCATATTATTTCTTCATATATTTTCCACCGAATCTGCCAAGTTTGGAGGAGTCCAGATTTCCTCCAGATCTTTAAAAACTTTGGTCAACTTGTTGGGCGTTTCCAGCCCTCCTGCAGCCTCCTGCTGCTGCTGGTGGTAGTAGTAGTAAGTACTAGTTGGGGATGGGCATCAAATTCAATCGTAAGTACTGGAAAACTCAATCAAACCCATCAAATCCTTGATTCTAGCCGGCAGGCATGGCAGTTCATATAATAATTATCTTTGGGATGAGAGCTTTCGTGAACTGCTGCGGGGCGCAGTGCGCTTCCTTCATGGAGCCAAAGTAGTAGCTACACTGCATTACCCATTTTGCAAGGGACAAAGACAAAGCAGCGTAGCTAAAGTTTTGTTTCAAAATAGTTCTAGAACATGTGTCAGAAGAAGAAGAAGAAGAAGCTCTGATTGAAATCACACTGGCATGCTTATCTACTGGACTACTCACTTATCTAGAATATGGTTCTTCCTGTAGAGAAGGAGGAGTAGTAATAGTATGCCACAAACAGAGTTTCTTTTAAGGATTTTTGTGATGTAGTCAAAGTGGTGATCATTCACAAAATAATTTAGCCAAATTTGGCTACATACTAGATATGAAAGTAGAGAAAAAAAAAATAGAATCCTTCTATATTCTTGGCAGCTACCTACCTCTTGGAAGTTATCATACAAATCTGGCGAAATTTGGGTCATTTTTTTTACTGTGAAAAATCCTTTTTTGAAATCATTTTTTTTATAGGTCAAAATTTGGCAAACAAAATTCGCCAGTAAAAAGAAACAAGAAACACTGGTATGCAACATTTCTGCAATGTACTTCAAGTGGCGATTGTCCATAAAGATTATTAAAGCAAATCTGGCTACAAACCCAAAAAAAAAAGAAAAA
>Ga0209611_10007357_pt1 | contig 17670 bp, 10 predicted proteins | sample S1TSphgellanicum_3_FD_187693 | JGI IMG/M metagenome (GOLD analysis project Ga0209611, IMG submission 187693) | Host-associated microbial communities from peat moss isolated from Minnesota, USA - S1T2_Fc - Sphagnum magellanicum MG (SPAdes) (version 2) | ecosystem: Host-associated > Plants > Peat...
CCCCCCTTAGCGCCACATGCAACCATAACTTCTTCTGAAAACTCACAGATAAAAATTCTCTCAAACTCACCACCAGTTTAGTCTCTACCTAAATCGCCCCCCCAATTTCATCCCTACTAAGGTAATCATTTTAAATAATCTCCACTTTCTGTGAAGAAATCCTGGACCTGTGCAGTGCAACTCCTTTTTCATCAATATATATGTTTTTTCTCTAGGCCCACTGATCATCATTATACATTCTAGAGCGTTGTTGTCTCCTTCATCATACCATTAATCTTGTGTTTAATCTTGTGTTGTGGGTCCTTTCCAATTGCAGTTCAGGATATATGTTTGCAGCTTCCCATTTTAGATCTCAGTAGCTCTTTCTCTAGTATTGCAACTGATCTAGTCTGATTTTCTTTTCACTTTCAGATGTTGTTTGTGGGCTGTTGTGGGTCCTAGTCTGCTGCTTGTCCATCGGTCCAAGCTTTTTAGACTCCCATTCCTGATAGTCACTACTGTGGGTGGCTGCTCAGGGAAGTCACTCTTCGTATATTTTTTGAAACACAGATAAGGGGGGTTTGGGGGGTATGCTATGAAAATATGGAATATTGTGGTTGATGTTGACAGTGTATGAAACTTGCAAGACTAAGTACTTCTTTAGTGTCAGTTTCGACTTGGTGGTCCACCTCTGCCTTCCTTATGGGATCCGAACTATAAGTCTAGAGAGCTTGGGAAATAGTTTCCTCGGCACCAGCAGCTGGGATATTCAAGTATCTAGATTTGCCTATGACGTGAATTCAGCGTGGAGTAGTGATCTCTTAGCAGCTCTAGCTGTCAAGGTCTATGAGATCTCCTCCTACACTGTGAGCTTGTGACTTGTATTTTGTTGTCTTGAGCTGTCTCAAATCCCATGAACTTCTATCTCTCCTGACCAGCAGTCATATTCTTCAAGATGGAGTTGCTGCATGTCGACAGCTGACCTTTGTTTCTGCTTTTGAGGCTAAATTACCCCCCAGTCGTGCATCGTCCAGTTTTGTAGATTATCTAATCGGAGGTTCGAGAAATTGTGTCACAACGTTCCAGAAGGACCACATGATCGATCATGAGATTTAGCTACAAGAGAAGTAAATGGTCTTGTTCTTGTGAAACCACCACACGTACGCAGTTGTGATCCAGTGTCTTCCTAGAAGTAGTATATGAGCTACAGCAGCAAACGCTGAACTTTCAGCAGGGATTTCTATTGGATTTCTCACTGTTCAGGTTCAAAAGAGAAATCTTTTCGCAGCTAGTACACTCGGAAAAGGTAGTTTCTTGAACCCGTGGACCTCTTTTTGGGAGTGAGAACAGCGTACATTTACCAGGAATCGGACAGCACCCGACTGAGGGGTAGTAGTTGGCGTTGGATCAGTTTGAGTGATTGTAGACATGGGTGCTGAATTGCTGATGGTGGGGAGCGAACGCGAAGCTCCATCTGCACGAAGCTCTCAGCTTGCTACCTTCTGGAAGTTCATCTCTTTCATCTCACTTTTGTCTCTGATCACCTGCTGCAATGCTTGGACTTGCAACTCGGAGTCCAAAGATGCTCTGCTTGATTTTAGACAAGTATTTTCGGATCCCAACGAGAAAGTGTTCTCGAGCTGGGATTATGGAGGGGACGACTGCTGCACCTGGAATGGGGTGACGTGCCAAGATGGTACGGTGATCGAGCTTGATATAGAAGGACCTCCCAATTGCGAGATCACTCGCAATGACAGCTACTCGGGAAACAAGCCGCCCGGAGCTTCGCTAGCTCAGCTACAGGATCTCCAGACTCTCACAATTAAGTACCTTCAGTTCAGCTCCAAGATCCCTTCGGAATGGGGCTCTTTCTCGGCTCTAGTCTCTCTTACAGTGACCGATTGTGACCTATATGGCTCCATTCCTTCCGATCTCGGTAACATCGACACTCTCCAGCATCTAGATTTGGACTGCAACAGCCTCTCAGGCCCCATTTGCAGTAGCCTGTGCAAATTGAAGAGCTTGACCTACTTGGACCTTTCTAGCAACGACCTCCAGACTAGCGATATCCCTGCTTGTTTGCAAGGCATACCCACCTTTAGGTACGGGAATCAAGGAAATTCTGAATCGAATAGCGGCAATGGAGAAGGTGGTAATAATGGAGGAGGTGGTAATGGAGGAGGTGGTCATGGAGAAGGTGATAATGGCGGAGGTGATGATGGCGGCGGTTACGGAGGAAATGGTTGGTATTACAATGGAGATCACAGCTCAATCCTGAGACTGAACAACCAAGCTTCAATTTGGCAGCTCATAGTAGCTTTGACTGCACTACTTACTACATGGCTGCTGCTTCTTCAATATTGATGCCAAGGAGAGATTCTTCTTATCACCATCAGTTGGGGTCACTCTAGGTTTCAGAAATATTTCAGATTTCAATCCCTTGTCTTTTTGCACAATTTGCAGTAAATGCATATTTCTGGGTGTGGGTATTAACATGATACAGCATCAATTCATGTACATAAGCAAATGCTAAGAATTGAGCTTCTAAGATCCTCATAAGAGAATCCCAATCAATATAAAAAGTTTGATGCAATTTGAATCATTCACAGGGAGACAGTGTACTGCATCTACAACCTGCATATCCAAAGTAGAGGATTCTACAATGTCAAGTGAGGAGCCCTGCAGCATTCTACATTGGCTCATCTCACCTGTGGACTATGAAAAAGAAACCTATATTTCTCCCTTGGTCTGAGTTCACCCAAGTTCACCCATCCCAGTGAAGGACCTACACTGCACTAGAGGGCCTGAAAGATGGCTTCAGAGGGTTAATTTGCTCCTGCACCTAATTCCCACTGCTGTTATCATCCTGTCTTCTGCAATGACAGCTACAAATATGTGTGTAGTTTCTATATACTCTTGAAAGAAATGTGAAGCTGGAGTTGGTAGGATAAGTAGTCATACGGTCTTCTTTGCCAGTTGGGGATATCAGTAAGGTTTGTGGTCAAGGGCTCTTTTGTTTCAAAAGGAACTTGTATTTCAACTGGTATACTCACTTTTGGACTTAGCTTCTGTTGTATTGGCAGATCACTCTTTCTTACAGTCTCGAAAATCACCTAGGAAAGCTTTTGTTATATATATATATATATGATTACAACCCCAAGGTAATTGTTCAAGGGGGTCTAACTGTGCTCACTGCTCACTATGGGTATAAACAGACTGTTGCACTCAGCAGAAAAGACATGGAATCTCTCTTCTTCTTTTTCTGGGGATCAAGTGTCTGCAATCTGGATAACTAGTCCACCCATATCTAGTGATCATGAGAGTTTGGTTGAATTAGCTAGTATACTCTACTACCTTAGCAGCTTCAACACTAGTTAGATTTTTTCAGAAATGTTATTCCACAAAAACACGTGTTGGAGCTGCCAACTACTGAGGAGGATTCCAACTGGTTCCACATCCAAATGCAAGCACATGACACTGCCCATGAGGCCTGACCGCCAGGCAAATGCATCATACTGTGCACATGAGTTTCAAACTGAGCCAGGCATCTTCACAGTTTGCTGCAGTGAGCACAAGAAGAAAAATCAAATTTCATCGACCTTCAGTAGGTATAATCACAAAACCAGTTCCTCCGTAGAAATCGGTGATGTGGCATCACCCCATTGATGGAGAGGTCACAGGTTACAACCCATATCCGCTGTGTACTGGGTCGGCCAGATGGAGGGTTATGGTGACAGCAACAACGTCATTCATCCCAATGGTCGACAGAGTCATCAGTTACAGGTGGGTGAAATCCCATCTGTCACGAGTCACCGAGACATAGTTATGTCCCGTAACAGGGCTTGAGCAGGCCAGTTCCATAGTCCAAACCAGTGTTGTGCATGTGTGGTTTAGGATATACTTAGTGTAAAAGTCAGTGTATAATTGCGTAAGGTCCTTTCATGCCGTGTATAACCGTTGAAGTGAAAATGTAAAACAAATATGTAAATTACATGTAGTGTGAAATTGTGTACAACTTTACAATAAATAAATGAAAACAAAAAAAGAGTGCAAAACATGAGCACCAATGACTCAACCCATTTTCCCTTTCTCTATTTTTTCCTGAACTCTCTTTGTTGAACTGGTGCCATCTTCATAGCTATTGTTTAAATGTTTTAATTATGGGAAGAGAGAAAGCAAAGAAAGAGGATATTGTGCAAAATGCATAGTGTTCATTCTCTCAAAAAGAATTAAGATTTGTAACAAAATTGATGGTATTGCACCTTGTATCAGCATTGAAGATTATGGTTTGCAAAAATAAAAATAAAAATTATTGCATATAATTTCACATACACAACCTTACACATTGAAAGAAAATATACAAGGGATTGTGTAAGTGTATTTCAAAATATATTACACTATTTGAAATTATAAATGTAATTGAAAACATATACACCATGTGAGTTGTGTATGTGAAAGTGTGAAGACTTGAGCCTATAAGTGCAAATGATTTACATTAACACACACAAATTGGTACAAACTACAAACCAATGTTGGGTGGTTCTTTGTTTTCAAAACCTAAAGTCACTGAGTGAGGGTATGATATATGTACACCTTCCATTGGAGGTTTTCAAAAAGTTAAAAAGTAGTTTTGATTCATGGTTCACAATTGAAATCATAAAAAACTCCTTGTTTTGCATTTCCACCATTTTTATTTGCTTGGCCACTATTTCAAAGTGCCTTTCAATTACACCAATCTTTCTTCATTCATCTTCACAATTGTTTCTAATTCCACAATTTACCTTCTACCTATTTGAGCTTCTTGGAAAGCTCATACTTTGATTCCACTATATCCTTGACATATACTTCAAGATTTCTAATCTTGTCCTTTGCTTCCATGTTTGCATACTCTAGCTAGGTGAAAGCATTCTACATTGTAGCAAAATGGGCAAATCAAAGTTTAAAAATGAAGTCCACAATAAAATAAATAAATTTGAAATACCATAAGCAAAGAAGTTAGGCCATTGGATTTGATTAATCCTAGATGTTGATACTTATTTTGTGATTACTTGTTCATTTTCAAATGGTGGGAATTGCAAATGTTTGTCATTCCTTTTCATGCAGTTTACCAAGGTTTGTAACTTGTGTGTTTTTATTATTTTTCTATTTGGTTTTACTGTCCATTTACTATTGTCACTTGTTATTATTATCCATTTCATGTACAATGCCAAGATTTGGAACTCTCAAGTGCTTTTAGGTGATAGCGCATGGCCATTGATTTTGCCATTCTAGAACTTGGAAATACAAAAATGATTACATCTTTGAGTGAAGATGGAAAGGGTTTTGGATTTTCAACAACGACACAACATGCACCATCTACTAGTAATAGCTCTGGACCAACAAGTAGCGACAAGTCCAATTATTCCAGGAAAATGAAACAAGAACATGATGCAAGTTCAAGAAGTAGATGTTCTAACCTAGCTGCTCCTTTTTATGCAAGCATTCTAGAACTAGGTAACAAGGGTCCTATAAGTCGCAAAAAGTTTCCAAAGTGTTTTCATCTCTGCTCAAAAGGTTTAAATCCCAAAAGATTGAAGATTTTCAAAGATCTCATAGTGGAGGAAATCCACAAGTTTTTTGGACTTGTTCATAATAAAAATGGATATAGTTATGTTTAATGGAGATTCATAAGTCATAGCAAAAGTGGAAGGTTTATGGATGTTTATTCATTAAAAGCCTAAAGTTCCTGCTTCAAGGACCATTTCTTTAGGTATGGCAAGAGGATTATGATGTAGTTGGTGAAAGCCAAGAAGATAAATTGGGCGATGTGTGTTGAGTGGACAAATCAATAGCAATGATGAAAAACATCAGTAATTGAAGTGATGATGATGAAGAAGGTGACGATGCAATAGCTCAACTAGAAGATGATGAAGAAAACTTGGTTGGAAGTGATAGTTGCATGACTTTTATTTTGCTAGAAGAGATCATTTGTTACATGGAAAACTCACCAAGAAGTTGATGTTGGAGGTTGAGGACTAGGAGTGTTTCAACAAGAAAGTGCAAGAAGACATTTTATACACAAACATGAAATCTCGCAACCAAATGGAAGATCTGAAAAATGATGTGAAGAATGTAGAGGCTTGAAGATGTAAAATTCAAATGTATGTAATTAAAGGGTTCATTAGACCTTGCAATTTGTGATGAATTGAAGAAAAGCTAGAAATGCAAAGAACATTTGTTGAAGCTTTTTTATTTTTGGCACAAGAAGGGGAGAAAGAATATGAGAAAGTTTGTAAGGACTTAGAGCTTTGATTGTTTGGCTTCAAGAATATAAGCTTTAATTTTGTAAAAGGAATCATAATGTTGCAAAAGAACTTCTCTCAAAATTTAAGAAGGGGCTTTGAAGTTGTTAAAGTAGCAATGTCATGCCATTGCCCTCACATCTTGTTGAAGGCAACAATGTAGGGTTCAAAAATTGTTTTTTGATAGATCATTGTCCATATTGTTGGTTGGGATTTTCGCCAATGTGGGTAAGAAAAATTGCTTCTTACAAGCATGTATATCACTATTGGTGTGTTGTTCATTTCAACACTTCATCAAAATGCATCCACCCAAATTATGTTGAAGAGATGCATGAGTTGTGGTGGAGTTGTGCTAGTATTCCAAAACTTGGGACTCTAGTGGTTGTCGAATTTAAGTCAAAACCCTTGAGGCCAAAACTTTCGAAGTGCTACATTTAATCTCCCAAAAGTATAGGTTTTTTTCCTTAACCATGCTTAAACATTGTCTTTCAACAATTTAGGTACAATATGCATGGACATTAGGTTTTTTGGCTTATTTTAAAAATTCCACTTTATTTCATTTCTTGTACATGCACTAGCACATCATTTTTTCTTTAAGAGTAATCTTGTATTTACTTTGTGAGATGGAGCTTGCTCCTTATTTTTGAAGGCCCATGTTAGTCTAATATGTAAATTTTGAATTGTCAAATTAATATGCATTCTTGTGGACTATAAGCACCGCAAATTCTATGTTGATGTATGCACAAAAGTGCCATAACTTGCATACTTATAGTTCAAGTTTACACATGAATCCAAATAATGTTTTTGTGTGCACATTAAAGTCCAACAAGCATTACAAATGTACTAGGTCAAATGTGCACATTAGTCCATTAAGTTCCACAAAACATTACAAATGTAGGTCATGTGTGCACATCAACCCATTTTGTTCCACAAACTTTGATCAATTGTTCACAATTTAATATAGGTTTCTCCACATACATGCTTCTTGTGTCCACATGAGTCCATGGGTGTGCACAAAAATAGTTTAAGGGTGCATTTGAGTATGTTGAGTTTGAAAGATTTCCATTTTATTTGCACAAGAATCATGTGAACTCCTTTAATGTAGTTTAAGTGTGCACATTGAATTTTTAAATTCCTATAAGATTAGTTTATGTGTGTGAATGAGTTCATTAAGTTCAAAAGATATTCAACATATGTGCACAAGAGTCCAATGAGGTCCACAATACCCATAGTGTGCCTAAAAAGTCCTTGAATTTCCACAAGTACAATTTATCCATGTGTACAAAAGTCCAATGAATCCAGAAAACTCATTGTGTGCCCTGAAAAGTCCATGAATTTCCATAAGTATAGTTTATGTATGTGCATAAGAGTCCAATGAAATCCACAAAACTCATTGTGTGCCCTAAAAAGTCCTTGAATTTCGACATGTATAGTTTATGCATGTGCACAAAAGTGCATACATAGTTCAAAATAAAGTCCCTATTTTGCACATGAATCCATTGAACTCTACAGGATGTGTTGCTCTTGTTGTTCATAATTCAATTATGTATTTAGATGATTTGTAATCTACATGAAAAACTTATTTTAATTTTGCCAATAGAAAATTTAATCATGATGATTTTTATTGTTTCAATGTCTAGAAGAGATTCCTATTTGATTGTGAATGTGACTATTGATGTTGATGTTGATGTCTTGCAAAAATTCCTTCGGGCTTTCCATCAACAATCGCATCCATGTCCTTCTTAGAGGTTTAACTACTAATTATAAAAGGTCCACCAATTTTATATAATAGCAACCAAGAAATCGGTCCAAGTGTTGGCAACCAACAACTCCATGTTGAAGCCACAGAGGATCTTGCACAAGCTTCCACTCCCAACAAATCCAAGCCTCCTTCTCCTTAGCCACAACCTAGACCAACTACTCATGCAAAGCTACCATTAGAAAGGAGTTGATCTTATAGGCAAATGAGGAACTAGAAGACATGAATGATGAGGAGGTAGAAGAAGAGGGTGTAAGCATAAAAGAAGAGTGTATAAAGAAAATCTCCTAGGCACAAAAGACTCATAGTAAAGATACAAATCTTGAGAACCAATTCGTAGAACTTACATCTTTGATACTGCCAACCCGACACTCCTAGAATCTCTAGGTGTTATTGTCCTATAATAACAAAATTTAACATTCTAATGTGAATCTCCAATTGGTACATACTTGGTAGTCTTTTCTAACTTATTATAGTGGTAACAATCAGTTTGCTGCCAAGTACAAATCCATACATTATGAGTTCAAAATCTAATGAGGTATGGCTTGAGGTCAAAACCCTCAGTGTTCAGTCAGTCCATATGAGCTGTTAACCCTCTTTCTACAAATGTAACAATGTAGAAGAACATTCGGCCCAATCTTAGAAACATCTTGATTTTTAGGTATGGACCAAAGTTTGAATGACACATATACCAGGTTGACTTACAACCATTTAAGAAAGACAAAATTTTGTGCAAAAATTGGTTATGGATAGATTTCTATTAACTTCCCACTTTTATTATTTTTTTCTCTCATTCTACCCAACTCAAGGACACCCCACTGAGGCTTGTAACACTCATTCAAATATTTGCCCTATTATATGGATTAAAGAGAGGTTCAACCAAGGTTCCCATACATACATATCCCTTTACATGCTCCTACTTCTATAGCTTGGACTTCCTTCTGTTCATCATCAACCCTTAGCATCAACCCATTATAAAATCTAGTACTAACAGTAACATATGGCCTGGTATAATGTAGTCTCTAGTGCAGTGGAAATAAAAAAAACAGTGATTACAAATCTCAACAAGCTCCACCTATACTCTTCTAAAAATGGATCAAGAAAAACAAACAAACCTGCCTCGCATTGCTCTTGAATTTTCCTTCTTATGCTATCATGCACCGTCCTATTCTCCACACCTCCATTGAATGTTGCAGCTTCCTTAGCCATCCATTGCTTGTTGTCAATCTATTCCACACAATACACAAACAAACAACATTTCCTACCCAAGCTCACAAGTCTCCTTGAAGTAGTCATTGCAACTGCTAACAACTAATGATGGAATAATTTCTGCCGTTAGCATGTTGAAAGTTGACAACCACTCAAAACAAAACCAAAACCCTACAAACTTGCTATGTTCACATGAAAAAAATATCCGATTAATTTCATGTCCAATCACAAGGGGTTTGACAATATGAACTAGAGCATTATGAGGAATTTAAAGAGGATCATGAAGTTGTTAGTGGGCCTACAAACCCTCCCACAAAAAAATTGAAGAGTTGCCTTGCTAGCAAGTCCAAGAAGGTGATGAAGTCACCACTCAAGAATACAACTAAAAAGGCTAAAAACCAGTGGTAGAGTGGGTCAGTATAGCAAAAACCACTTGACATGTGACCGACAATGGCAACTTGTGACTTCTTAGGGGCAAGAATATGTGATTTGGTTGTTCCATTTTTTGTCTAGTTTTCTTTTGGTGAAGGGTAATAGGTTCTAAAAGGATCATATCGAATATAATATTGCTACATGTTTGTATACTTGAGGCTCTAGCAAAATAACTAGTTAAAGGTATATTAGGCTTCATTTTGTAAATGGGCATTTTATGCAAATTTTTCTACTTTCAAATCATTTACCTAGTGTGCAATTGTCCATGATAAAGATGACCACAAATTCTAGGTACATAGTTTATATTTATCACCTAGTGATTTTTGATTTGTTGCAAATGGTATGTAACAAATTTTGTATCTTATGTTGTAAAGACTACAAATGCTTCGAAAAAATAGGATTAGAGTTTCACATGGTTGTGACCCATTGAATGTGATTGGTTTTAGTTACAATTCAAGGCAAGTATAGTTTTCCATTTTGTCTAGGACTAGTGTTGTCAAAATTTATTGACTAATACACGATCCCACAATTTGAAGTGATTATGTTATGTCAAATTTGGTGTGGCTAATGAAAAAAATTATGAAAATAGTTCTTTCTTGAAATATATCAAATGTTGTTTTAGTAGTCAACAAGTTGATCAACTTAGAATGTGTAGGTGGAAGTAGGTTTTAGGGACCAAATGTATATGGAACAACTTGCCAAAAATTGATTGAAGGTGGTCTCATGGCACTCCCAAAGATTGATCTAGTTTTTGCTGGTTGTGGGACTTAACAAAGTGCAAGGCAAGGATTTGCACTCACACCAACAACTCTAATGTGCATTCTTCTTATGGGGATGCAATCCATGGGGATGGGGTCATGTAATTGATCAAGTCTATTTTGGAGGTCACATCAACTATGAAAAGACAAGTAGATCTAATTTGCTTAGGATTGCTATTTTGTGAACATGTGAGTAACAACATGAGCTTATGAATAGGAGTAGGAAGGAATATTCCAAATACATTCCATTCATGTTAGATGGAATATTCTTTGATAGATTTTAATGACATGTCAAAATATACCTTAACAAAAATATATCACAACACATCAACACAAACTAACACATCATCATTGCCACATGGACACTTGACATCAATGTCTATGTTCAAACAAATGTGAATACAAAATTCCACCCAAGTTTTTCCCCCATGTTGTAAAGCACAAAAAGGTTTATGCCACATTTCTTAAAAGACCTTGCCCCTTGGAACTCCAAAGGACACACATATAATAGCCATTCAATGATTGCATTATCCTTACATTTCCAATAAATTTCTAATTATATTTTTTCATTTTATATTATTTATTTGCATTTTTTCTATCTCTCATCACTACCCACTTACACTTGGTATCTTTTAATATAATTATACATTCTCATCACTTTGATTAAGTATTTGTATCCTCCCACCCATTACTATTAATTTGCGTATTTAATTGCTAAATATTCAATATCTCCATTTTTGTGAATTCTCTCTATAACAATGACAACTAGATCAATAATTACTATCAAGAGACCACTCACAATTGAATGGATGATTGGGAATGCTTTGTTGTAAACCAAATTTGGATTCAATTTTAGAAAAAATAACAAGACCATGGCGAACTCTTCAAGATGACACTCAATTTGACCCTAATTTTAGCAATTGTACCAACCATGTGGATGTGTCAAGGACAATTGAAAACATGTTCTATAGTTTCAATTTTGGTTGGTTATGATTGTTTCAAGGAGCTTGTCACAAGCCATTTAAAAATTCGGGAATAAACATTTGAATTATCATTGCATAAATCTTGTAATCCTACAACCCATTTTTTGAATCCCAATATTCAACATCTACTTTGAACTTTGCATCTACCTTTACCAATTCATTTTACTTTATAGGCGGATACAAGTCAAGGTCTACTAGAGTTACACAAACATGTTGTTCATTCCCTTTCAACATGGTCATAGTGTTTTCATGATGTTTGTTTGAAAAAACTATAATTGTAAAATATATCATTTGTGCATTGTTGATGAACAATGTTTATACAAGCAATTAATGCTAATTTAATCAATATTAAAATGGTGGAAGTGTATATGCATGAGATTTTTTATTTATTTAGGGTTCTAATAACTTTGTTTACCCTTTAGAGGCTCACAATAAAAGGACTAAAAATATTATATATTAATATTAAATGAGCCACTACTTCAAACAATTTTCCTCCCGCAACCATTTCAAAATTACTAGAGTCAATTCAATTAAAAGGTCTTTCTTAATTACATATCCAAAACATTTTTCAAGAAGAAATCTCATTATTATCACAAGAAGAAATCTTATCCTTTTCCACCCCCACACATTGCAACTATTGTTTGATTTAACTACATTTCAACTACATTTGGCCATCTTAAGTTTGCAAGTGGCTTGTTACACTAATTAATAGACAATATTGTTTATAGTTGTTACATTCATTATGTTGCTCATATATGAGTATTTGGACCTTATTTAATTTTTTAACAATTTCAAATTGTTGATGTGGAAATTGAGGTAGCTTTTAATTTTATTTACACAATGCATTATAATCACTAGAAGAAATGTTGTCCATTTTGACCATATTTTTGTGACTACTATGTGACTAATGTCCAAACCAATTAATTTTACAACTAGTAGTGTGTTAGTTCTATGTGTCCATGTAGTTGCAACTTGTTGTAGTCGCATATGCAATTACAAGAAGGGTTGAACCAAATTCTAGTTGTAGATGCAACTACAACTTATGACTAATATGATTTTCATTGAAAATGTAATTGAAAAATGAATAATGTCATCCAATTTTGATTACACTCATCAATGGATGATAACATAGTTGTTTTTGTAACTACAAATGAAAGGTTTTTCAACTACAATAGTATATTCTACCACATGAACAAAGAAACATAGACCACATATGGCAAACTTTGCTATTTCAAATGGACTATTATCTCTTCAATGCACCCATCCATGGGTCTTCTTTGCAATTGTCCATGGGTCTTCCATGATATAATATCTAATAGCTAATAGTTTGTTAGAAAAGGCTATTATAACCTAGTTGGTAAACTAAGCTAGCTAAGCTTAATAGGTTATGTTAAATTAAATAGGCCTATGTACATTAGTAGCCTAGCTTGCATACTTAATTAATTGGCCTAAGTTATTTATAAGTAATAGTAGGCTAGATTATTAGGTGTAGCTAATAGGTTAGGTTATGAAGGTTAGACCTAGTTAGGTTAGGTAAGCTAGGTAATAGGTAGTAAGTAGGATAGGTAGTAGGTAGGTTTATTAGTTTATTTTGTGAATATGTGATCATGTTTTCATATTAACTAATTAATTAATTAGGTTAAGTACTTAATCAATTAATTAGTTAGGCTTAGTAGTATGTAATAAGTAGGACATGTATTAATAGGTAGTAGGTAGGTAGGTAAGCTAAGCAAGAGGTATTTTATTTGTGGATATGTCATAATATTTTTGTATTAATTGATTAATTAATTATCTATGTTAAATGATTTATTTATTAAATGTAGGCTAGGTAATTAATTTATTAAATAGGCTAGGTAGTAGATAGTAGGTATGTAACCTAGGTAATAGATAATAAGTATGTAGCCTAGATAGAATGTGATAAGTAGGATAGGTAGTAAATATTTTATTGTGTGGATATATGGTAATGTTTTTGTATGGGACAAAGGATGTGATAATGTTGTAGTGTTGTAGTGTTTCCCTTTCATAAAAATTGTCCCATATTTCTTGTCTACAACTTCAAACTTGTAAAGTATATAACTAGGTGAAGGAATGGACTAGGTTCCTAGCATGCACTATAAACATAATGCATGTGCCATTTGGGATGAACCAATCAAAAGGCTTGTCCCCAACAAAATAAATAGAATCCTACCTACCTACTTACCCTATGTTAGTTACCCTATTTTACCCTAACCTAGCCTAGAATAGGTTCTATTCAATTAATATAATTATAATATTTAATTATTGTAATTATAATATATCTTTTTTGAACTAATGGAAAATTACCATGTGGTTAAATCCTAACCACCCATCAATGGCACATTTGGTAGCATGTGATTATCCCAAATGTAGTCGCAAATGCAATCGCAAATTGAAGTTCCATGTCATATTAAGGATCATCCATGGCAATGGATGAAATTTTTTGGCCTAATTGTAAAATTTGCGATTCCATTTTCAACTTCATGGGCATGTCATGTCTTTTACAACTGACTCTCTTATGGCACTTATCCAAGGCAACTAGGCTATTTTTAGTCGCATGTGTCCATTGTAACTATAAATGAATCACAAATTCAGTTGTTGATTTTCAAATTTCTTCTAGTGAATGGGTTAATGATTTTTTGACATTTATTCAACTACAACATGGTACATGAGTTGAACCATCAACTTTTAACATGTTGAAACCATTACTTAGGAATTTCATTTTACACTTACCATAATCTATTAAAATACATGTAACAATTAAAAACCCCACATTTATATTAAATTAAATTAGTAATTTCTTTCATATCTTTTTAATTATCAAAGTTAAACCTTTCACTTTTAAATGTTAAAACCATTATTCACAAATTACTTGCACTTATTATAATATACTAAAACACATGCAACTCAATATTTTACAATTACATTTGAATGGTTTAATGAATTTTTTCATATTTCTTGAACTATCAACATCTTTGTGTACATGACTCAAATCATCCACTTTGAGCTTCTTGAAACCACTACTCATGAATTGCATTTACATTCACTATAGTTTTTTTAAATGGATGTATAAAAATTTAGGAAGTCTCACATTTATATTGAGTGGCTAGTCATTAAGTCAAAATGTTCATATGTACAAAGTCTAGGATGCATGTAGACCTTTAAATTACTTTTTTTTTCATATATTAAATTCTTGTACATTTATGTAAATTAAAATGTATTTTTTTCCCCGAATTTGTTTTAGGCATGCATCATGAACAAGTTTATTATTATAAATGTTCATGATGCCACACCTTAAAAGCCCCAAAAATAATCTTTAATTTTTTCCCCATTTTTTTCTCTTAGTGAATGAAAAAATATTCATGTTAAAAAAATGATTAATTTTTTTAATTTCTAAGTATTAATATTATGAAAATTATAAATGTTTTATACTTAATTATTTTTATTTTAAAAATGGTTTATCAAAATTTTAAAGCTTGTTTGTTACTATTTATGTTTAAATATTGTAAAATGAATTTAAAAAATTGATTTAAAAATATATGAATGAATTATAAATGGTGATAATACTAATGACATCAATGATTTTCTTTATTTTTTATTTTTTTTCAATTTTGTAATCTTCTTCAAAATCATCCACAAGAAAATTTAGCCATGTTTTAGCTATAAGCCATATATGGAGGTACAAATTTGTTAAAATATTTATATATTTTGGCTACAAGTATTAAAACCTATCGTAGAATTATATTATTTTTAAAAAATTAATGTAAAAAAAAAAAAATCTTTTGTTGATGTTGATGGTCCTTCCTATGTTTGCAAAATGGTGGAAATTCACCACAAAAAAAAACTCAATTACATTAATATTATTCTTAATTTTTTTTAAAATTGGATGAGGTTTATAATGATCTCAAATATTAACTTAATTTTTTTCAAATATAATCTATGTTGGAATTGTTTATGTATTTAATGTAGAATTATTAAAATTACTTTCAAATTTTTATTCATTAGGAGTAACCTTTTTTCTTTGAAATTTGTGATCTCTAAGTTTTGGCAATTTTTTTGTTGTTTACATTTTTTCTTGAATTTTCACTATTTTTTCCATTTTTTTCCCAACAAGAAATGCCAAGTTAAAAAAATTCAAAACTAGAAAAACATGTTGGTTATGGGGGGAGAGGGTGGGTAATTTGACTATTTAAACCCAACATTTCACCAAATTAAACTGCTTTTACTTTTTAAAAGGAAAGAAATGTAAAATATATTTCTACATCATTAATAAAAGAAAATAATACATGCGATTATTTTTCAAAGCTATGTAATTAATCATTTGTATTAGTTTATGATTCATCTTATTAAACAAATATGGTCTTGATAATTAAATGGTTATATTTACTATTTAATTAATATTTTTCTGTGTGGCCAATTTTTTCCAATTTAAAGGGGCACATTAAAAAGGGATTTTTTTGAAAGATTTTTTATCCAAATTTAAAATATATGTTGTTAAATTTTTACAATAAAATATAGGAAGTAACCATAATATTGAAGGATTTAAACAAGTTTCAACTACACTACTAGTTTATAACCAAATTTGGCGATCTTCTTATGGATGATTATCATTTTAGTAACATCACAAAAATAAATAAATAACTTGTACCTAATCATATTGGGGAAAATAAAAATTTACAATTCTACAAAAATTGGACATAATTTATGAAATGAAAATCAAATTGTAAAAGACCTGATGAATACATTTTTGAATTAACATTGAATTTACAAAGATTCTAGCTCAATTTAAACAAAAAGATATTTGTAGATTTATTCATGACATGTAATTTCAAGTTTTTTTTACCTTTTAAATTTAATTTTTGTAAGTTATAATTTATTTTAATACATTATTGAAAAAACTTCAAGATCATGCTTTCATTTGTAGCATTTGAATAAATCTTGAAAAAGAAAACATATGTTAAAATCTGAATTTCATAAACAATTTCATGCCAACATAATAAAGTTAAACTTTTTCTCCTTTGTTAATAAAGTTTTGAAGTGGTTTGGTGGTTAAGACCTTGGTGTGTTGGGTTCAATCCTTGATGGATGTGTGCATTTTAACGTATCTTATACAAATGCAGTTTACAAACATGTACATCATGGCAAATGGTGTCAAAACCTTTTTATTAACAAAATTGAGAAAAAAAACTTTAAATTTTTTTTATGGTATGTAATTTTGTCATGGCATGGCAAAAATGCAACATGTGAGTCCATGATTTGGTTAAAAAAAAAATAAAAAATCATAATAATGATTTTTTGGTATGATGATGTGGCACGTTATTCCATGTCATATTAACTTGGGACCTCATATATCCATGTCATAATTTTTAAATTAAAAATTATCTAGTGCAACATGTGACTATCCAAAACAATTAAACAACATTTCATTAAAAATGTTTTAATCAACTAGTCCTTTTTTACCAAAACCATATAAGTTGCATATTAGTCAATTTTGTTCTATTTCATTGAAAACCTAGTGAATTTGGGTAGTGGAAAAAAATAAAATTTCTTCTTATGTATCTTACACATTTCCACCTTTCTTAATTGTTTCACAAGTAATGAAATTAGATTAACTAAAAGAACTTCCCCCATTATTACTCCAAAACTTTCATCAATCAAAAATATGTGGTTCCCAGATAGTCAATGTGTTCAAATAAAATTCTTTTTTTTTGCCACAACATTATGGTGGATTTATTAAATGTCGAAACTAAATGTGTTCAAATAATAATTATTTTTTGGTCACAACATTATAGTGGATTTATTGAATGATGGGACTTGATGGATTTGTTATGGACAAGCAACGTTCAAATAATGTCACTTCTAGGAAGTTCATGTAACAATTTGATTTGTTTATGAGATCTCATATACTAAAGATGACACATGTTTCTTGAATGGTATTGTAATGATGATCATAAGTCAACTCCATTAAAGGGTTTCCTCAACTACCTAAACCACAAAATCTTGTTGTTAGTCCAAGGTGAAAGCATGCAAAGTAGACCAAAGAATTACCTTGCAACAAAAATGGAAAGTGGCCATCAAGTAGGGCTTGGTATATTGAAATTTAAAATATCGTTTACTTTAATGTTTAATTATATGAAATTCTTTGACTTTGTTATAACTATATTTTAAAACCATATGTTTAAAGTAGGTTTGTATATCAAAATCAAGCAAATGTCACAACTTACAAAGTTAGATTAAAATTCAAGCACAAGTAG
>Ga0209611_10007358_pt1 | contig 17669 bp, 12 predicted proteins | sample S1TSphgellanicum_3_FD_187693 | JGI IMG/M metagenome (GOLD analysis project Ga0209611, IMG submission 187693) | Host-associated microbial communities from peat moss isolated from Minnesota, USA - S1T2_Fc - Sphagnum magellanicum MG (SPAdes) (version 2) | ecosystem: Host-associated > Plants > Peat...
AACATATTTATTATATATATATAAGTAGATTTTTCAAAAATGCGAGTAGAAAAAATTGCTTGCAAAGTAGAATTTTTTTCACAAAGTAGGTTACAAGTAAATGAAATATTGATGTTTTTTTTTTTTCAAGTTAATGATGCCTTAAAATTTACTAGTATGATTTCAACTTTTACATATTATAATCATAATATATCAAACTTATAATGTAATATAACATTTGCACACAATTTTGACTAGATCATTTTAAATACATTTATTACTTAGTTCTATTGTACTAAATCTTTTCAAATAATATATTCAACTCACCATCATTTCAATAAAGGTCTTCATGGTTTCATATAGTTACTGAAAGTGATATTGATTTAATTTTTTTACTTGTGTTAAAAACTAGACCATTTTTAAATAAAAATTTCAACATGTACTTTTTCTATCTATTTTACCATGCTTTCACCCATGGGATGTTGGGTATGCTAAATGGGGTTGTTACTAGCTAGAAATAACATCCCTAAAGTCCTTATTAACATTAATTTAGAAAATTATTTTACTATAATTGATTTTTTTTTTTGGTTTATGCAAAGGTTTGAACTTATTGTTTTTTAGTGTGTTTAATGTCTTTCTGGTGTTCCGCAACATCTCTCCCCATGCACAAGCACCATGCTTCCAATTGTCCCCCATTGATTGAATTTATTTTTCCCCCCCCAATGTCCATAGGTGTGGTTATTAGTGCCCCGCCATATTCCCCTATCAAAATTCATGATTTTCATTGTCATTTTACCACCATTCCCCATTGTTTTCCCATCATTTTGTCATTTAATTTTTTTTTTTCCTTTCATTTTGTTGTTGTTCTCATTGTCTTCCTATCATTTGCCCATCCCTTGTCATTTGTCTTTTGTCTCCTATTGATTTCCAATCATTTTCTTGTCACTTTCCCATCCCTACTCATCTTCATATAGTCTTCCTATTGATTCTTGGTTGTTTTCTTTCCATTTTATTATCCTTCATTGTCCTCCCATCATTTCCTTGTCATTTCCCATAGCTTGTCATCTTGTCAAATTTTGGCCTTTTTTTTTACCCTCTTCATTTTTTTGTTGTTTTTGCCCATTTGTATGTTTTTTTTGTCATCCTTGCATCATCTTTGTGTATTTTCCCATTGTTTTCCCATTCTTCATTATTTTCTTGTGTCCCTAGTGTTACCTAAGCTTGTCCCTTGAACCAAGAAAATGTTATCTTGAAACTAAAACTTATTAGGGACACCATATTCAAGATGTCTTGGAGGCCGATGAACCACCCCATGACATCTCAATTATATCCTTCCAAATGTTAGTAACCCTAATGTTAGAGATGTTGACAAATAAAAAAAGGTGGCATACATGACAAGAGGGGTTGTGAAAAATGCCAAAGATAGTAGGAACAACAATGAAAGTGCCAAATTGACAACATGGGTGATAATTAGAAGTATGTTTGAAAATTCTACAATGGTTCGATGTTAATAAATTATTCTTAATCTTTAAAATTTATCTATTTTGATGAAAGGCCAACATTTCTTGGGACATCCCTAGCCCAAGGTTGTCCCCTCTAGCAATGTCCTTAACATATTGTACATGTTACTTACGTATATTGTTTAATAAATCTAAAGGGGTGTGTCAATTTTATAAAATAAATAAATAAGTCCAACCGTATTTGAACCTTGACAAGACTTGAACTCTAAACTTTTAGTACAAGAGTTTGGTAACCTTTGGTTATCTTTCAAGTTCACTAGGACTTGGGGTTGTTAGATTTCATAGCAATTTGATCATTTTAGAACATTGGTAAATACAACATGGATTTTGTTAATTAAACTTTTAGTTAGTTGTGAGCTCAAGGAAGGTCCACCTAGTAGATTTTCAATCTCCTTAACTTTGTCCATCCATGGTGTGAAAGTTTGTAATAAATTGTAAAGTAGGGATAGGTAAGTCTAGGGATTGATAAAAATAGGTTACAAAAACTTCAAAACCTACCAAATTAGCAAATATAAACCTTTACACATCAAGTAAGGCCTTGTTTTTTTTTACTTTTAAAAAAATAGATTCATGTTTTAGGTAAGGTGTGCCCAAAGGGTAGGAAAGTTTTAAAAAACAAGAATTTCCTTCACAAAACATGCAATTTTTCAACTTAAAAATGTTCCCACACTTTGTGAAGGAACTATTCATGTGTATAAAAGACCTTCCTCTAACATTAAAAAAACAAGAAGAAAGGAAATTTTGTGGTAGGTAACACCTTAGTCCAATGGGGCATTCCTAAAATGAAGGCCCACTTGATGTGGAGGTCAAAAAATGTTTATTTTAAAAATGCCTTACTCTAGATTAAGGTGTTTCTTAATGTAATGACAACCTCCCCCCCCCTTTTTTTTTATCTAAGTACTTGGTGGGCAGGAAAGTTCCAAAATATTTCTTCATAAAGTCAAGGAACTTTTCAATTTTTGTAATGTTGCAATAGAACTCGTAAACAAAATGTTGCAACATTTTGTTTACGAGTTCTATTCATGTGCATAATTGGACACTAAAAAAAAGGGGAAGGTGTCATGTGATAAATAAATTCACAAGAACATGGCATTTGAGAAATAAGGGCCTACTTAAGGTAGGAGCCAAAGGACCCAAAGGGTTCTAATGGTGTTGCTTGATGTGATGCCCTCCTTTTTTTCTTTTTAACTTATTTTGGATAATTGTAAGATTAAAAAGTATTTAGAAAACAAAAGATTCCTATCGATTCATGTCGAAAAGGGTCGTCTTTGAACACTTTTAAAAAAGATGAAAATGGTGTTATGTATTAGTAGAATGGGCTTAATATACAAGATAAAATGATTGTTGATACTATTGGTACAAGTGCTTATCATGAACAAAACACCATAATGAACATGAAAATGCAATGGGAGATCTTTAAGGTGGGCATCTTTTGGCACACTTGGGGTAAGAGGTGGGAATATGATCTTAGAGATGAATTTTTTCATATTGGACTCATTATTACAAAGTTGACAACTCACAATTACATTTGGCATGGAGAGAATTCCACCATCATTCAAGAAGTGCACAAAAAACATTTGAGTTTGAATGAAAGCTTATGTCAATATGGACCCACAACATCTTTGCTACCAATTCAATTAGAACCATAAAATGGTCTTCACACCACTAGCAACTTTTCTATTTCATGTGTTAATAACATTGAATCCCTCTCCCCATCAAGTGATTAGGGGTTCACCAAAGCTTGACATAGATGTAAGCTTTACAAATCAAAGACAACATGTTGGACATAACACTAGAAATGTTTTTTAAAGAGATAAATGAGGAAACCAACAAGAATACTAGGTCATTGGTTACCAATCTTTTAGGGCAACAAAACACTCAACATGGAGGCTACTTGAACAAAGATGTTCATGAAGGAAGAAAACACTAGACAACAATGTAGCAAGAACCAAACAAGTAACCACTACTCCCCTTCTCAATTGTCCAACTAAGCTATTGAAGTCTAGCCTGTTTACATGCATGCATGGCTGCTTGGAAACTAGTGACAATAGTCTTAAAAACTTGGAAGGAGGGATATATGGAGGGAAGAACAAGCTCACACATTAGTCCTATTGAATGCTAGGCATGTTGCTATAATAATGGAAGGAACCCATGTCACAAAGACTTGTAAGGAGTGCACCCATAAAGGATAAAACTTGGCTTCACTTTTACACACCTACCAAAGACAAATAACGAACTTTTATGAGGAGCTCACTTTTGTGCACATAATGCTATAAATAGCTAAGGAGGAGAAATTAAACCAAGCTCATACATGACATCGTCATGAAGCTACTACTAGTTGTGTAACAATGATATTTCCACCCGTAATGACACTTGGCCATTGCGCACAACTCCCACAAGTAGGAGTCATTATTTTCAAGACATGAAAAATATTTCTTTCAACTAGAAATTGTTCTTAAAGACCTTGCTGAAAGTTGATTCATGGTTTGACAAAGGCAACTTAGATGAAGGAGTCAATGGGGCATAGTTATTAATTCATAGTTAAGCAAGGAGTTATGGAGGTTATTAACAATGCATTCAAGGAACTTTGGAGATAAGAGCAAGCCAGTCAATTTTTCACACTCTCTTATAAAATGGACCCCTTTGGAAGAGATGTTATGACACAAAAATCTTAGGGCCAATTTTAGGGAGCCCAACCTTTTGGAGATCTATAGGCAATGTCATAAAGTGATTGGGGACCTTGATATCCCTCAAGAGGGGGATAATAATTCTTCCCCTCAAAACAAGGAGTTCATTCAATCAAGAAATTTGTCCCATTTGTTGGACAAGTATTTGCCTATTTATTAGTCACACCCCATTAGGGTACCTTCACCAAACATGATTCATAGGAATTGGTTTTCCACAATCTTCATTGATCCTCCCCATCTAATCTTAGCAACATATTTTTTTATGCCTTTAGTTAGGTCTTGCTAGGTTCCTTCCTTTTGGGCTTTGGCTTTTTCTAAATTTTTGCCACTTTGTTTTTAGTCTTTTTAAAATGCCAATGGGATCTTTTTTATATAGCCCCTTATGGGACCTTGGGACCACACAAAAGTCTTGTGTTCAAACCTAGTGGTGAGGCAAATGAAATTCTTGCCAACCTTTTGCCAATGAATTGGACTTGGGGGTGCTAATGGCTTGTGAAGTTGAATTTGTTGTTATGGTTTTTAAAAAAACAAAACTGCTTTCGACTAATGTGGGGTTGGGTATCAGCTTTTAAACATACTAGTTGTGGTGATATTGATTGAATCTTTTGAAAAATATTCATACCAACTTGGTCTTGGTGTGATGAAAAGGAGGGGGAGATGAAACCCTAGATAAATGGAACAACGTCATTAATAGTCAAAAGTTGAACATGACAAAATTTTGGGTAGTTGAATGTGATGTGAAGTGGAAATTGAACTTTCTACATGGCATTTGTGTTCATGGTTTTTGTTTCTTGCTTGTTATGAGAAAGGTGGGATTCACTCTTGATGACGTTTATTGAATTGTGGGATGATTTCTTTGGGTGCATCTTTTATGGTTTGGCTACTCCTTCACTAAGGCATTGATGGTTGTTTGTTGAGTTATGGAATTCATGTTAAACATAAAAGGGCACCATTATTTGAGGACATGGGAGAGCTAAGTTGAATTGGGATGTATTAGGATGGAGGAAGATTTTTTTGGATTTTGTTTTTGGTTCATATATTGCATTCTAGAGGAAAGTTAATATTTCATTGCACATTGTATTTCCTTAGGAAGGATGCATTGTTGTAGAGATGGGTTGATGATAGGAAGATGATCATTATAACAAATTTTGTCCTTTGCAACCAAGAAATCAATGACTAGATGTTTTAAATGTGTACATAATAGACTATAATCACAGGATATTACTTCAAATCATATGTGGAAAAAGTTGTAGTCATATATTAATGGTGCATTTGATTAGTAGATAATGAAATGTGGTAACAAAAAGGATGACATCATTATTTCATTACAAGTTTTTATCCATATGGAATCCATGATTAATGACAAAGTGACATGGATGTCCAAACTATCATTTGAAAATGTGACTACCTGATAAAGTCATTTAAAATATGACTAAAAATAACTATGCAAATGATGTGAACAAAATGATGTGTCATTACATATTTAATGTGATCATACAATTATTTTACAATGATTAAAAAATCACTATTAATAACTTAATATGAGTATAAATAATGAACTAAAACATGTAAGGAATTTTGATTAATATTATACATATAAGCAATATAAGAACCTTTATCAAAGTTTTAAAAATATACTTGATATATAATCCATTTTAAATTCAATGTGAATAAATTAGATATTATACATTGAAATAAAATTTAATGGTAAAAGTATGATATAAACTAAATAAAATTTTATATTCCAATTTAAAAATAAAACAAAAGTGTAAAAGGTGGAAAATATATAATTTATTTGTACATCAAAATTTTATCATAAATTTAAATAAACACACACACATATATATATATATGTAAGTAAATAAATAAATAAATAAATTTTACATGTGTAAAAAATATTATGAAAAATGATATTATATTGTATGTGTAAAAATGAATAAAATTTATAATTTCAGACAATTAGTTAATATTTTAATATTTATTAGTATTAGTATTATTTAAATTAAATTAAATTATTTGGATTAAGTTTACACATCATATTCAATATGATTAATATTTGAAAAAAAAATTATTATATAGATATAATTGGTTTATTATCCATTTATAAATATTTTATCTGGATAAAGTATATGGATTCATACATCTAAATTAAAAGTTATTAAAAAAATTATGATATATTGGAAAACAAATTGTATAACATAAATTTTTAAATCAAATGAAAATTTAAAATATGAAAGATATATTTTATTTATTCATGCATTAATCATAACGTTTTTCAATTAACAAATCATGTGTTGGAATTATAAAATTCCAAAGAATGGCCATTGAAATGTTATTCAATAACAAAATTCAAATAATTTTCTTTTGAATTGAATTTACATTTAAAAAAAATATATATATAATTGTGTACATTATTGAAGGAAATTTATTATTTTTAGTTTGGAAAAATTATCAATAAGATATGAATTATCAAATTTGAAATTTATTGTAATGTTTAAATCAAATGTGGTGTAAATAGAATAAAAATTAAATCATTTACACAACAAGTGGGGTGGCTAGGCGGTAAAGGAATTAAACTCCATCTTTGAGATCCAAGGATCAAACTTCACAAATGACATTTGTTGTAATCAAGATTGGAATATTGATTGAATATTCCGTACCTACTTAAATTACCTAGGTTAGGTGGTTACTCAAGTGGGCTTAAATAGATAGATAAGGCGGTCTAGTTAGCCATTTAAATTAAGTTTTTAACCTAGCTTAGGTGGTGACACATGTTAACAATTGATACGATGGAAAATAATGAGATTAAAAATAATTGAAATAAAAATATATCTTATTATTTATATTATATAATAAATCTATAATAATGAACATTATAATTTTTTAAAAATAATGTTCCCAGTTTTTGGGTCTTAATTTTTAATAATAAAAATAATAAAACAATGATTAAACTATCATTAATAATTTCACATATGTCCTTTATGACTAATGGATGATATTTGTCACATCATGTCATAAATGATTATTATCCTACATAATTTGTTTATAAAAACTTTAAGGCCATTAGTCATTTTTGTCCTTTATGACTGGAATACTAGTAATAAACTTAGTCATATATTTGAAATTTTTTTATTAGTGGATGGAAGTTTTAGGGATTTTGAGAATGATCATGAATTGTATCATTACTAGGTGAGTTTAGTTGCCTTGTCTAGTTTGTCAATTCCTTAATCACCAAGAGAGAAAGAGAACACCTAGTTTTTTGGGAATTCTGAAGGAGAATGGGACCTCTACAGCAAGTTATGTTTTGATGGGATTATTGAAAGGTGTCAAGTATTCCATGTCCAACTTTTTGAGTTGATTGTGGGGAGTTAGGTATTTCATTTTTGTGTAATGGCATTGTTATGAATTGATCAAAATGATGAATTACTAAGTGAAGGAATAGCTGTCTAAGTTTTGTTTAATTGTGAATTAATATGTTACATGTGAATATTGTTTATGTGGTAGTTAATGGGTTTGTGACAAAGAGATACACGGTCATGATTTATTGATGCTCAAGAGAGAATGAGTTCAAAGGGTTCTAATTCCTGGAAACCCATGTAGGATTAGGGTTAGTAGGGACATAGTTGTTCTTGGAATCAAAATCTTGATGATCATATGATATTGTTCATATGTTTGTAATAGAAATTTTGATGTTGCAGGTTTCATCACCACTTTGTTGAATTGTGTGTCATAGTAATAATTTTTTTCTTTTTGGTATTAAAGCACTTCAATCCAGTGGGATATGCTACAGAAATATAAGGCTATGGAGAATTGTTGATGTTAGGATGAGTGACATAATCACTATCTTTGAGTTTGATTAGAATCACTTTGAGGGACACCCACCTCCAGGTACATTAATGATACATATATTGGGATTTGTTGTAATTCAAATCATGGGGTTTGATCCTAGGGAGGCAAAGCAAGGAGATATTGTAATTGGAGTGGCATTATCATGATTTTTCATCCAAGAAGCAATATGGTTGAAGATTTCACATGATGATTGGAGTTGGGTCTTCATTGGCATAAGTAGCTCTAGGTTTTTCTATGTCCCTGAATGGCCCTATAAGTTGGAGTGAGAAATTCAGGAAGCTTCATGAAAACCTTAATCATATTCCTAGATTAGGAGACATTTTGATACGTGTAGATACACTGCCACTAGGCGATTAAACTACTACATTTTTCAAACTTAAATGTAGTGGGAGGGAGATAAGATCATTAGGGTAGAATTTTCAAGATTTGCTACTTGTGTATTAAGTTGGGGGTTTTGCCATAGTGGAGAAAGGATTTTGAGTTGGGCTTATGTAGGATTTAATGAAATAAATTTTAACAACAAGATTGAAGACAATAGGATGCTTGCAATAGAAATTGAAGAGGAGCATAAAATAAGATTTATAATATGAAGTATAAGATGAAAATTTGCATTGGATTGCATGGAAAGTAGTTCCCAATCACAAGGAAAAGGGCCTATTATAAATAAACCTTTTAACTCTTACCCTTTTACCTTCTTTCATTTGGAAATTGAAAAGCCACCACCATATGTTGGAGATATTTGGGTCCCAACATTACTTATAGATTCTAATAGATTTCTGAAATTTTTTATACTTGGCATGGAAAAATGGTTTCAATTCGGATATAGGTTGATAAAAGTTGAACATGTTGGTGTAACATCACGATTATTAAGTTGGATGTTGGAGATTGCATACCAACATTTCATTCCACTCTACAAGTAGCAGTTTGGAAATGTTGATTTGGATAAACTAGGAATGCAAATGGATATGGTGAAGTAGGAATTTCAACAACGGGTTCAACTTTATTTTGAAAAACTTGAAAAACTATTCAAGAAAGGCAAAATGAAGGATCCAGAACAATGCCATAGATTTCTTGCCCATATACACTTGGAGATCAAATAGATGTGTATGGTAAGGAGTTATACCAACATTGAGTAGTCGCCAAGGAAGTGGAAAAGTTTTGGGTGAATTAGGGGAAATGCCATTTGAACCTCTCAAGGAGGAACAAGAAGATGGGATGATTGGTGATGTTGTGTTATAAAAGCAAGTCTCCGCTCTTAATGAATCTTTCATTAATTTTTTTAAGGGTGCCTCATCATGAGTTGGAGCAATTTCATCTTGGGCCAATAGTTCCAATGTGTGCCAAATTTGTAAATCTATAGATCACACTCCCACTATGTGTCCTAACATAGGAGACCTGAAGCTTAAATGTGCCAAATGTAGTCTTTCACACAAGATGAAGCTATGTGGAGTGAGATGTGGGTATTGTTCAAGCATGGGACACATTAAAGATAGGTGGTAGAAACAGGGAAAGGATGGCAAAACACCGTTTGCATCCAACAATTACCGTGAAGTTTTGGTGAATGATGGAGAGGATACTTTAGAACAATTGAATAAACTATGTGGCACAAAGCATGACATTTCTTTGGAGCTCAAATTCCTAGGAGGCGTTTGCTTGTGGATACGACTAAGGTGGATGTTGGTGAAAAAAAAAAGATGGGACAATTAGAAGTTGGTAGGAATTCCTTTGTACATTCCAAAATATTGAACCATTTCATAAAGGGCAAAATTTCATTGTCCCCGATTGAAACTATCTTAAGCATTACTGGTGAACTAGAGTCAATAAAAAGCCTGGTAAAATTGGTAAGAAAAAAATGCAATGAAGGTTTGAAGATAGTTAACTTGACTACGGTTGAAAGATCGTAAAATCAACATTAATAAAAGTCACTGTAGTAAAACACTACATTTCCTTGTGGAAATAATCAATAATTTAATTGAAGGCTTGGTTGACACATGTGTTTCTATATTAGTGATGTCAATTGCAATTATACGAAAGCTTGGCATCATGCATTTAGTCTTTGGTTCGGAATCTTACAAGACTACATCAGGTGTTGTAATTCAAGCTCCTAGCAAAATTAATGAACTACTTGTCCAAGTTGGAGATGTTTAGTGTCTAATGACCTTCATGGTCGTGAATACTAACAACTATGACATTTTTTTGGGACTTGATTTTTTCATAAAATAATAGTTGTTGATATCAAGAATGGCATGATATAGATTAAGCAGGGACTAGGGAATAGTATTTAGGTTTTGTTGTTAAACATGGTAAGTTCATGTTGCAAATAATGTCAAAAGTATGGCATTTCAAGGATGAAAAAAAAAGGATGAAACATTGCAGTTGTGGGGGATTGGTTTAGTCGGAGAGGAAGTATTAGGGTGAAAACATGGTAAAATATGCCCAAAAAAATCCCATACAAGTAATCATAATCGCATTTATGGCATAAACATGAAAAACCTATTCAAAACTTTTTTAATTTCATAATAAAGCAATTTGTGCACTCCATTGAGTTTATGGTAAGCTACGCATAAAATTTGAAAAATTTAATATAAGAAAAATGGATGAAAAATATGTTATAAATTGATTAGGTTTTCAAATTTTCAAACATAATTTTATATGAAAACTTTAATAGATTATGAATATAATATAATTTAAAACACATTGATACATATTAGTGTTTCATCCATTTGAAAGTATAAAAAATCCAATTACAATTGTACTTTCATCATACTTTCATATACTTGTTCAAAAGTGGGACACATACTTTCTTGTACTTGTATTTTTATAAATGTATTTAAATGAATATTAAAGCATGCAATCTTTGAATATTATTCAACGAAGTCAAAAAACTTCCTCTTATTGATCATTAAATTAAAAAATGTTCATGAGTTCAATGTATTAAGGCTTAAATTATGGATACTTTCCATAAAAAAATCAAATATCCCTTAGTGGCATACTTTACCATGCTTTCACCCATCATCAATGCATGATAGAAAACATGTATTATCTGATGAAGAAGACCATTCTGACTCTTCTAATGATTAGATGAAAAGATGGAAGAACTTGTAGATGATGAACAAGGAAAATTGTTCTTGCAAAATAACACAGGTTTGTTAGAAGTTCTAATGGATAATGGCATGGAGACCTTTGTGTAGGAAGAAGTACTGAATCAAATCATGAATTTGATTTTGGAGGAGCAAGCTAATAAAGTGATATTTGAAGATATATCTAAATTTGATGACTATGAAGATTGGATTAAATGCATTGTTAAGGATGAGGAGAAGAGGAATGAATCATTTTTTATTACCACATCTATGCAGATTTCAAATGTTTTTTAATTAAATGTTTCATCAAAGATTAAGGGTGAGTAATTCAAGCCTTAGACACCTATATATGATGATGACAAATGGGCAGAGATCAAGTCTAAAATTAAGGTTGATCTTAATCTAGGGCAAGAAAAGACAAGGCAATTGTGGTCACTACTTGATCAATTCCCTAACGTGTTTACATGGAATAAAAGAGAGCTTGATGCTACAAGTATGATGAACACATGGGTCCAAATTTTTTAAGGTCTACCAAAATCTTGTTAGAGTGTCACCTTTTTCTGTTTTTTATACTTAGTCCTTTCTCACCATGTAAAGACACATTTTTGGATGATTATGATGGAATCTAGAATTGTAATGGTTTAAAATATAATCCTTTTGAAAATTTTGACAACTCTCGATTCATTATTTTTTATGGGGATCAAAATATAGGATAAAAAAAAAACCTACATTAAGGACTAGGCCCTTTTCGTCTTATGTGGTACACCTTAAAGGATTTTCACCCACATATTGGATACTTAGGGGTTTACTCCCTATAAAACCACTCCTAGTAGATTCTCATTCTAGGAAGAGGCAGAAGTAAAAAAATAGATCGATGTGCTAGTTGCTTTGGGCAAGATGAAGCCAAACACACCCATTTATGCTTGTAGAATTATTTTATTAATGAAAAAAGATGGCAGCCATAGGTTTTGTGGTGACCATAAAACTTTAAACATGCAAACATGACATGATTCATTCCCTATGCCCTTGGCTGAAAATGTTTTAATTCAATTGGGTAAGTCACAATGGTTTTTTACATTAGACCTACAATCAAGGTTTTGGCAAATTAAGATGGCTCTAGAAGACATTCACAAGTCTACTTTGATTACCAAATCTAGGTTGTTTGATTAGACTATCATTAGAGCATACATGGATAAAATTTTTAAGGTTTTCGTTGATGATTTGAATGTACACAATTTAGATAAGGAGGAGCATCGCAAGCACCTTTAATATGTTTTTATGAGGTTACTGGAAATTAACCTCCAATTCAATCCAAGAAAATGTGAATTTCCAAAATTTAAATTGACCTTTCTTGGTCATGAAATTAGTCGAGAAGGGACATAACCATATCAAAGGAAAATAAAAGTTGTTACAAATTTTCCCATCATCACTTTTGTTATTAATGTGCAAGCATTTTTTGGGATTGACATGGTATTATAGGAACTACATGAAAGGATACTCATGCATAACCATTCCACTATTTGAACTAACCAAGCATGACACACCCCCAAGCTCCTTGATGGACTCAACTATGAGTCCAAAATGAAAACAATGGAAGGATAAAAAGTTGAGGTATGTTCCTTGACTCATAGCATTTCGGGGGTAGTGGGGCGTGTTGGAGCTTTGGGATGGGGATTAGGACAAGTGACAAATGGGTCAATTATTCACACGGACCTGCACAAATCAAACAACAAGTTGGTTAGTGCATAATTGGAACACTTTTAGTGCACGGACGAGCCACGGGCAAACACGGATTCACAAGACTCACCATGGCATGGACTTGGGGGAAGCCACCACCTTCCCCCTCATAGTGTTCTCTGTGCTTGGCCATGGGGCCTACACCCAAATGTCATTTTGTCCTAGGACTCCCAAGTTAGGAGTCTTGAAATTGGGATTCCTATGATTTTAGAGGCCCATAACTTTTTGTGCAAACCTCCGATTAAGGTGAGATCGAAACCAAAGTTGTAGCCCTTGTCGAGAGATTTTCAACAATATGTGGCACGCCACCTGCACGTAAGTAAATCAGGGCTATTATTGACTTTTAATGATTGAAAATCAAATTGACAATTTGATTTTTGACCCTCCTTTTGGCCATAACTTATGTTTTCAGTATCCAAATGGGTCATGCAAGCCCATTTTAGGCATCTATGTTCCAAGAGTTTTTCAACAATATAAATTTTTTTTCAATCCAATGAGTTTTGACCGCTACAATCACCTTCTGAAGATTCAAAAGTCCATCAAGACTCCAACTCCCAAAGTGGGAGTTCACTTGGGAGTGTGGGGGTTCATTCCCTCATACTCTCTTACATTCTCGGAAGCATGAAATGTGATTCTTGGGTTTCACTCTTGGCCTACACCTTGGCAAGCCTTTGCCTTGGTCGCAAACCCAAGGCTAGGGTTGCGACATAGCAAGATTATGTTTTTAAGTGGAACCCTAATTGCTAGAAGACTTTTAAAATTTTGAAATCAGCTTTAGTATTTGCTTCAATTCTAATCAAGCCTGATTTCACAAGGGTTTTTCATTCTGGATGTTGATTGGTCTACACATGGAATAGGGGCTATACTTTCATATAAAATAAGGAAGAATGAGAAGGTGATTGCATACGCCAATAAGATACTTTCCTTTGTGGAGAAAGAATTTCACCTTATGGAGGGTGATCATGAATGTTATGCATTAGTGTGGGGTATTATGCATTTTAGGCAATATTTATACCATAACCATTTCACACTTCAAACTAACCACAAGCCACTGGAGTGGTTAATGATAAATTTTTACGCCTATGGAAGGAAGGGCAGGTGGATTAATACATTGCAAGATTTTAGCTTCAAAATTGTTCATAGAGCAAGGTCTAAACATACCAATGTTGATGCACTAAATAGGAACCTTGTTAATGCTATAGAAGCAGATGAAGATCTAGTAGATGAAATCCAAGATTACAAGATGTTGCAAGCCATTTAGTAATTAGGGGAAACCATATGGACAGGTAGGAGAAGTTCTAAGATGGGTTTGTTGCTGCAATAGTTGAGAAATCAAGGTTTATTAAATCATTTGTTCATAGTGGAATTTGTGGAAGCTATTTGTATCAAAGTAAGTAGGATGGCCAATATAGGTGCAGATCATGACAATAACATTATTATATCTAAAGTGGAAGTTTCAAACATATAGAGTAAGGTTGTTGGGAAAAGAAAAAGACAAGAACTGTGGGATGTTAGAAGTTGTGAGAAACTTGTTGAAGAGGCACAAGCAATGGTTGATGAGGAAATATATCATGAAACATCTAGGGAGGATAATGACTATGAAAAATTAGGAATATGGAAATATGGGAAGATGAACTAAGTATGATGGTGTTGAATGGAAATGAATTCCTAACAGAATGTAAGGAAAAAGAGAAGTCCAGGGCTAGCAAACACATTTTACATTATTATTGGAATAATGATAGCCTGTTGTTTAAAGGGCTAATGGTTCTTAGACCTAGTGTGCAAAGACAAATTGTTGTAGATTTGCATAATGAAATTGGTCATTTTGGAGAAAGATGAATTTTGGCTGAAATAACCAAACATTATTTTTAGCGCAACCACATAGAAGAAGTGAAAGATGTTGTGTGGTCATGCAAACAATGTCAACTTGTGAAGCATATTGGTTTTGTCAGATTCAAAATTGAGGAGTTAAGATTTATTCTGATTTGGGATCAATTTTATAAAATGGCATTGGATACAACCGGGTTGTTACTTGAAACCTATAATGCCAACAAGTACAATTTAGTGGCCATTAACCATTATTTTAAATGGTGTTAGGCCAAAACAATTGTTGACCATGATGCAAAAACTATTGCAAGGTTTTTAGAACACGAAACCATCTACATGTTTGGCATGTTAAAATATGTTCTAATTGATAATGGTTATAAGTGGGCAATTGAATTAGATTAATTATGTAAAAATTATGGGCTCATACACTAGCACATAGTTCCATAATGGCCCAGGTGTAATGGTATGGCTAAAAGGATAGTCAAGACCTTAAGGCATGGGTTGACTATTTTATCTACAATTCTGAAGCACACACAAATTGGGATAAACATCTTCCTAGAATATTGTTTGGGTATAGGTGTGGGGTTTAAGTGAGTATAAAGTTCTCTCCACATATGTTGCTGCTAGGAAGGACCTCGAGGTTGAGAACTGATAATTTTTTAAGCCTTTTGGTTTAGACATTTGAAGATGATGCAAAACCATCCATCTTAGTAGCATAGATGATTGACAAGTTACAACTCATTGCCAAAATGCATGGGGAAGTTATGGAAAATGTTTGCTAAGCTCAAATGCATCAGAGACGTGCTTATGTTTCAAGAAAAGGAAAACATATGTTTATTGAATTCAAGGAAGGTTCATGATGCATGTGAAATGAAGAAACTAGGGAAGAAAAGCTCCTTGGTGTCTAGTTGGGAAAGGCCATTTTTGTTTGTGAACTACTTGGATGGTAATGGGTTCATGGAGCAAGATGAAAAGGGGAGAATTTGTGTTGTTAAAGGAAAGGAAGAAAAATTATAAGACAAACCTTGGCAAGATTTATAGCTTTTCCATTTTGCACAAGTTGTGCGAGGATTGAGGGGCTCAATCTAATTTGTATAGGAGATGTTACATGTGTGATGAAAAGAGGTAGATGAAACCCTAAATAAATGGAACATCATTATCAAGCATTGAAAGTTGGACATGACAAAACTTTTGTCAGTTGAATGTGATGTGAAGCGAAAATTGGGCTTTTTCTGTGGCATTTGTGTTCATGGTTTTTGTTTTTTGCTTGTTATGAAAAGGTGGGGATTCTCTTTCAATGGCGCTTGTTGAATTATGGAATGATATCTTTGGGTGCATCTTTTGTGGTGTGGTTGCTTCCTTACTAAGACATTGATGGCTATTTGTGGAGTTATGGAGTTCATGTTGAAGATTAAATGGTGCGACTATTCAAGGACATGGGAGAGCTGTTGAATTGTGATGTATTAGGATGGAGGAAGGCTTTTTTTGGATTTGTTTTTAGTTCATAGATTGCATTTTGGAGGAGAAATAATATTTTGCTACTCTATGTATTTCCTTAAGAAGGATGCATTGTTGTAGAGATGGGTTGATGATAGGAAGATGATGAAAACTTAAGGGATCTTGGGAATGATCATGAATTGTATTGTTAGTGAGTGAGTTTGGTTGTCTTGTCTTGTTTGTTAGTTCTTCACTCACCAAGAGAGATGACACCTAGTTTTTTAGGAACTTTGTGAGAGAATGGGGCCTTTGTAACAAGTTATGTTTTGATGAGATTATTGAGAGGTGTCAAGTATTCCTTGTCCAACTTTCTAAATTGATCGTGGGGATTTAAGTATTTCATTGTTGTGTAAGGTGTTGTTGCTAAGTTGATCAAAATGTTGAATTATTGAGTGAAGGAACAGCTGATTGAACCCTGTCAAATTGTGCGTTATGTGTTACATGTGAATGCTGTCTATGTGGTAGTTAGTGGGTTTGTGACAAGAGATTCAAAAAATAAAACCCACAAGTTCTGAAATTGGGTCAAGTTTTCAAGACTACCAATTTCCTGATTTGACGACTATAGGTTTTATAAGACTTGGTGGTTCCAAGTTCATACCTAATTCTGGGTTTTAGGTTTTCAAAACCTATATCTAAAACCCTATCTAGACCCTACCTCAAACCTTAATAAAAACCCTAACTAAACACTACATTTCTAACAACATAATAACAACTGAAAATAATAATGAAAAAAATATAAAATGGCTCTGTTGATGCTCAAGAGAGAGTGAGGTCAGAGGGCTATGATTCCTGGAAACTCACAAGATTAGAGTTAGCAGGGACATAGTTGTTCTTGGAATCAAAATCTTGATGATTGTATGATACCGTTCATATGTTTGTAACAAAAACTCTGATGTTGCAGGATTCATCACCTTTTTGTTGAATTGTGTGTCACAATAATACAATCTGTCTTCTTTCTGTTACACTGGTATTATTCGATCCCTTTTAAAACTCTCGTACCAACCTAGTCCTGGTGTTAGGGTTCAAGGCAGACATTTGGCTGATGTGTGACAATATATACCTAATATTGAAATTGATGGTATGAAACTGGTGTTACCTCAAGCCCCAATCGAGTCCAGTATGGGTATGAGGCTGGTATTGCCTCGAAGTTGTCTTGTTCGTTCTTCGATTCCAAGTCTAGTACTCGAGACATATACCAAGGTTTGAACTTCGTAGCTACTGTGTACAAATTCCGATGTTTTTTTCCCTGATGAAATTTCACCGTTTTTTGACATAGAAATTGGGAAATTTTTTATTGAAAAAATTATTTAAATGTAAATTCGACTAATTTTTCAATCTTTAAGAAACAATTGCTAAATTTTTGATATAAAGAATGAAAAAAAAAAACACTAGTTGCAACCAGTTGGGCACATACTAGGCTGGATATAGAAACCTGAGATATATAGATTGGTAACTGATCTTGGCATCAAAGAACTGACCAGATTGGTACAACC
>Ga0209611_10007359_pt1 | contig 17669 bp, 12 predicted proteins | sample S1TSphgellanicum_3_FD_187693 | JGI IMG/M metagenome (GOLD analysis project Ga0209611, IMG submission 187693) | Host-associated microbial communities from peat moss isolated from Minnesota, USA - S1T2_Fc - Sphagnum magellanicum MG (SPAdes) (version 2) | ecosystem: Host-associated > Plants > Peat...
TTTTTTTTTTTTTTTTTTTTTTTTTTGTTTTCTATGAAACAAACCACAATAATAGACCTAACAAAGAACTTGTTAGTAACCCCAAATCTAGTTTAGTGGTAGAGTGTTTAATGGCAAAGTTGGCTAACAAGGTTTCGTTTGCACACTAACAAAACCTAGCCTCCTATTGGTTCTTTTTTTTTTTTTGGTAGCCCTATCTTGGTTTGAGTGAACTCGAAGGATCACTATATCTAGTGATTAGGATAACATAATTTTTTTTGGGGGTTAGATATTGTCTATGAGAACAAGGAGCCCCAAATCTTGATTAGAGGTGTTAGTACTTGGGATTGATAATGTTATTCATGATGCCTTAGCCTCCATAATGTGGATGGAGCTCTTAAGGTATTAGCCAATCATGATCCAGTGGAGAAGCATGAATGTGAGCTTTGCAAGCGGGATTTGGAGATTAATTTTGAACCTAAAAGTTTTAAGGACTAACAAAAAACCAAATGCCAAAAGGATGCAAATAGAAATATTCATAAGATGGTTAAACCTTTAAAATTTCATGGTAGGGACAATACAACCCTTGAGGATGTTATGTCCTTCTTAGAGGCTTTAAAGGAATTGTTTGGGGAGGACTACAAAGAGGCGAAACAAGTTAGCATAGTCATAGTGATGTTATAGGGTAAGGCCAAGGTATGGTGGGGACAAGTCAAAGCAAATTATAAAGCTCATGGCCAACCACCAGTGAATACTTGGGCATAATTTAAATGAATCTTTACCACCTAGTATGTGTTGGGGGATTATTTTGCCCATATGAAAGAATAATTAATCCAATTAAAGCAAAATCAGATGGTCATAGTGGAATACAAACGAAAGTTTGACACACACATCATTTTATTTTTTTCCTTATGGGAACTAGATAGGGTGTGCATTTTTGTAAATGGGTTGGATAACCATATTAAGTTTATGCTTAAGACCTATAGTCCCAAGATTCCTTTTAAGGCTTATAAGGGTCCATTCACAGTTGTGGTTTTAAAGAATGGAAAAATGATTTCACTAGTTTTTACAAATAATAATTACACAAGACAAATTTATGCAATGTTTTTTGAATGGTTTGAACTAAGATAATTCATGTGGTGGTGATGATTTATTTCATGTGTACAATGGTGTGCATTTAAACCTTAGTTTAAACCCAGAAATCAAAAAAATGATTGAATAAACATTTATAAACAATTTCACATTTTTTTGGAATGATTAGTTCATGCACATGTGACCCACATTTCAAGTTATAAATTTTAAGCCTAGGGTAAAATCATAGTCAAAGGAGCCACCCAAATGAGTGAACATTCTTTAAAATTGCATTTTTATATGTTTGAAAAATCATAAGGGAAGTATAATAATTTGGATTGTCATAAGTTTTTTTGGAATATTTTCCATTAATTGCAAATTTTGCATGATCAAAACTTGACACAAATCAAAAATATTTTTGCATGTTCAAAGCATTCAAACTTCGAAAGTGGATTGCTTTTGTTTTTTTCAAACGTCCTTTTTTCCTATCAAATGTGCACCATTCATTTTGAAAATTGGAGAGGATTTTAACATTGATGATTAGAAGGGAAAAAGGACTTGAAATAATGAAAATTATATTTATAACCAATTTTAGCACATTTGGTTCAAAATTGTTTTTGACCTTGAAAATTATGGATTTTGAAAGTGTGGTTGTAACAAAAGTTGTCCATATATATTTGATAGAGGGCATGAATGCATCATATACATGATGTAAAATCAATTATAGTCAAAATTTATTTAAATCTAAAATGCAATGCTAAATGGGGTATCCAAAATACGTAATTTTAAGTTATAAACATATGCTAGAATGACATGTGTCATGTGCAGTCCTTGGAAAATGAATTTTACTTTGGTGCCCTTGGTTCTTTTGACCATGATTTCACCCCGTAGTGAATATAAAAAATCAACCAAATGGCCCAAAAAAATAATTAGGCTTTTCTTTGCAGCCTTAAAAATTGAGTCCTATTAATTCTAAAAATTTCATGTGATTTTTTAATATCAAATGCATGTAATGAATATGGACAAACATAGTTGTAATCATTACTTATCCATTAAATTTTTTTGATATCAATCGCATTTATGAATGCATTCCTTTTGATTCCTTTTATAAATAGGTGTAATTTAAACACTTGATATAATTAGGCTGAAAGGAATCAAAAGGACATTTATATAATGTCCAAATTTTTATTTTTATTTTTTATTGATTTAACATGGCACCATTTTAATTATTGACATAAGAAAATTCAATATAATTATAATGATGCAAATAGAAAAAAAATCCAAAGTTGTCCTTTCCAGTCCTTAAAAACTTAAACATTCTTTTTTGGTACCCTAATCATGAATAGACCCATAGGTTAAAGCCATAAACTTTGAGACTCAAAATAAAACTTATAGGAAACCATTTAAAAACATGGATAAAATGCCTAGGGCAGAAACTAATACCCCTAATACCTAGGCCCATATGGGAAAATGGAAAAAGATGTGGAAGATTTGGAAACCTTGGGCAAGGGTGGGTCCAACGTCAAAGACCCCACCTAGGTTTAATGAAAAGAAACAAGAAGACCATAAATGAAAAGGCTTGTGTTTTTCTTACCATAAACCTAGCCATCAATCTTTCCAATGTTCAGAAAGGCTTCACCAAACAATAACTTTTAATCTAATAGCTCATAAGGAAGGTGGAAAAAACAAAAACCCATGGGGCAAAAGACAAGGGACTTATTTGAATGTTAATAGCCATATTGGAATGAATGGTGGCACATAATTTTATTATGATTTACATTGAGGGGGTAATTGCTAAAAAACCTACATTGGTGTTGGTGAACCTTGGTACTCACAATTTAATGTTTGAGGTTTTTGCTAGTAGTCTAAGCCATCCCATTGGAACTCTAGATCCATCTAGGATTTTATTGCCCACTTGTTAGGTCCATAGCACAAATCTTTTCATGAAAGTTGTGTTAATATAATTTCTAGGATTGGAGACCAACACCGATTTTTTAGTTTGGCCAGGAAATGTTTATGATGTCATTTTAGGCATGCAATGGCTAAACCTGGTGGATGCATGAGTAGCATGCAAACGCAAATTAGTTTCGACACAAAACTTGATGGTTTGGTTTTTGAACTTATAGGTGTGCGAGTCTTTATTTTTTTTCACAATTATATATATATTTGCATGTTTATCAATTGCATGCCCTAATATATGGCTTGAAGTTTATTGTGGAATTTTAAAAAATTGAAAATTGTTAAAATTTTGTATTTCTAATTAAAATGACCCTTTTAGAAATTGATAACTTTAATTTTGGAAATTGATAACTAAATTATACTTACTCAATTAATTGCCTAATAAAAATGTAAGAATAGAATGACTTCCAAATTAACTTAGGAAAAAAATTCAAAGAAAATTATTGAATCATGTTTTAAATTTGTGTTACTAATCAAAAAGTTCAAGGAAATGAACTAACATGACATTCCCAAAACATTTTTTGAATGTAATGATTAGGAACATCAAAATACACAATTTTTTTATATTATTGAAAATTCAAAATCATATGTTGAATCACATGTAGAACTAAATTCCATTGCTTTTGCATATACTTGCATTCCACATCAAAATTAAAAGATAGATTTTGAAATGTCCATGATAACATGCACATTTGGAGTTGTAGGCATAGCCTTGGCATAGCCCAGTTAAATATTGCTAAATAACACATATCTCATCTTGTAATTTGTGGAGTTGCCCACTACCCAAAGTTCCAGAATAATATTCATCTAATTTTGAGGCTTTAGCTCTCCACATATCCAAAACCTACAGGTAGACAAATCATGTTGATTGAATAAAACTACAACAATCATATCATTCTCTTTCATCTCATTGTAATAAGCATCAAATGCTGCAAGAATACAGAAAGCAGCATGTACCATTTACAAACACCATGCATGTGCTTGATTTCATCCACACAACCAAACTTTGCTTCAACTTATATGTACAAGTTAAGGTTTTTTTTTCTATTTTTTGGTCCATAGTATCATATTTGTGATCAACCCAAAATGGCCACATGTCTGTATTTTTAAACACTGTACATTACTAGCAAAAATATTGCCCCAAAATTAGGAGACATGTGTCGAAATGTGGTGAAATTTTATCCAGAAAAGTTTTCCTTAAATAATAAATTCAGTGATTTATTATTAGAGAATTGGGAATTTGTGATGAAGTATTCCTTTTTATTTCTAAGATTGAAATTTTGCTAATGTTTGCCAGAAGAAAATTACTGATGATCAATGTACATCCATAACATAATTAACATATATTAGTCTGTATCAAACTGATGATGAAAAACTTAAAATCACAAACAAGGTGCATGACAAAAAAACAAATTCAGATTCTTCTATACTGTGTCTGCAATCAAACACCAAATTGAATCACATAATGCCACACAAACTGCTGCCATTTTCCTTATCACCTTGTACCCTGGTCTTATAGCTGAAAACTGAGCCTGAAATAGAACATCTGAGTCAGTTTTCGGCAGCGGTAGGATCATCAACCCAATCTTATTAGCTGAAGCACAATAGGACAGGCATGGTGTAGACTGGAGAGATTCTCTCTGGGCCCAATTCCCGTTGCACCAATGTTTGATCGAAAACCTTCAATGACAGTAATTTCAATCATGAAAGGTGTCTGGTTTTAATGCATAGACCTTGGTTCAATCTATTATGGAGGACAGTTTGAAAAAGCACATGAATTTCTTGTTTTAGGTTTTTATTTTATTTTATTTTCATCCTTATTTTGATGTGTTTGTAAGCTTGATTTGCTAGTACAACTAGATTAGTTGAACAGCAACTAAATCAGCAGCAATTGATTAGGTCAGTCAAGGAAGGCTGTCATCAGTCACCAACCATCACGGTACATCCCTACTGCAATTATTTATTGGACCCACTGTTTTGTTTCTTCATTTTGCGATGTTGCTCAAGTGGTAATCATCCATAATTTGTTTAGCCAAATTTGGCAATATTCAAAATATGAAAGTAAAAAAAACTTAAGCACCCTTTTGTACAATAGGCGATTGTGGCAACTTTTGGTGTTCTAGGTTCTTTTCGATGTTTTTTTAACTTTAAAAGTGGAATTTTTGACAGAACATTCAATTGTCAATTTTTTTTTTAGAATGGCGAGAATTTTCCACCAAAAAAATCATTGATTGAGCTGTGCCTTTATGCAAGGCCTACATATTCACCAGGGTCAGAACACTACATGCTAAAACTAGCTTGGACCTTATAGTGAGAAATAGGCGATCTTCCTAAATTTTGACCAGCTTAAAACTACATCAGCCAGGTTTTTTATTTCAATTTTGTGATATCAAAAATTTGGTAAAATTTTCAAAAACATTCTAATTATTCAAGTTTACACTAGAGGAAAAATAAATAAAAGAAATTTCCCTGTTTTTGGGTTTTAATCAACAAAAATAGTCAGAAAAAACACTAGAAATCATATACCAATTGATTATTTCATGAATTGTCTAGGACCCAAAATATTGTCATTGAAGTGCTAATATTTTGTGAATTCTTAATTGGCTACAATTTGACTACCATACATAGAGTGCACAATCAAGTCTATGGTGATGTGCAACCCACATTAATGAATAACATAACGGTCAAAAAATAAGCAACACAAAAAACCAAATGTTCACACATGCAAAAAAATCATAAATAACAATTTTAGGTGCATTTTACATATTTTGGTTCAATCTATGCTTATGGCATGTAAATTGCGAATTCAAGTTCCACCGTAAACAAAATAATTTTTTTCCAATTCTGTAGTGTGGCTGAAGTGGTGATCATCTATAAAATAATTTAACCAAATTTGACAATGAAAAAGTGCTAAAGTAAAAAACATTTAAGTATAATTTTTTGGCTGCCTATTAGAACTTAATATACAATTTGGCAATATTCCAAAACCTAAAAGATTTTTGTTGAAATTGGTGATTACAAACTCAAAAAAATGTATTTTTTCACCATTTTGAAAAAACCAATCTAACAAAACTTCACCAATATATATATATATATATATATATAAAATTTACAAACAATGTAATTGCTGCAAATATTATTAATGTGTAACAATCGTGTTTGGTGAAGATGCTCTTATCTAAGGCTAAATGATGAAACCCTACTAGTCATAAATAAACCAACACAACCAAAAAAAAGGGGGAATACAAGGCACAAAATAAAGACCCATGTCCAAAAAAACAAAAAAACCGCCTAAAATAACGAACCACAAAGGGAACATTAAGTTTTTCGTACCCCTTCTTATCATCAGAAGCATATCAAATAGGGAAAGGGGAGGACCTCTTTAAAGGACGCCTAGCTTAGAAAAACCCTCATCTACAACAACAACACGTTTCAAAATAGAGATTGCCTGCACATGATGTAACACCATTGACACCCTCTGCTTATGAAATGTGTGTAAAACTAAAAAAAGGAAGGCCTCCAATACCCTTTATTTCTCATTGCCATGTTAGCACATCAATGAAAAAATCTATCCGCTTGTCGAAATAGACATCCAAAAACTTATACAACGAAAAAGAAAAACATGTTCACTTACAACCGATTGTTTGTCTTCATTCTTTGTAACATGCATAAGATAGAAGTGGTAAAAGGTATCACATCATGTGATATAGTTCTTGGCACAATAACATTGTACCATCAATCACCATGTAATATCATTATTTGCCATTCATAGCAAGACAAATCAATTTAGATTTTGATGCAAATTGAGGTTAGCTAAAGTCTCAAAACTTGAACAAGTAATTCAATGTTAAACAACATGCATTCAAAATTCTCTCCTTATGTTTTTTCTTCCCCTCTTCTCTCCATCTTTGTCTTTCCTTTTTCTTTCTTCAAAAACCAAGAAAAGATTTTAAGGCAGGATGATATGACAAAAATGAAATAAGAAAATAATAATAACAATAATTTAAATTAGGTGTGAATTGGATTGTAAATATAAAGATTAATTTTATATTAGTTGCCACTCATTATTGTGGTGTGAACAGGTTGATGTAAAGTTAAAGAAGTTGATGTTTGTTAAGAATTATGATAATGCTAGTTATGACATTTTTTAATATCTATCTATGAAGGAAGGTAATTTGTTTTGTTTTGTAGTCATGAGATCCACCGAACTGGGATGCTTTAGATCATGTTCTTGGTATCATTGGAAAGCTCTCAATGAGGAGGGGTGCATGAGATTGGTTCCATGATGTTTGGACTTGCAACACAAAAGTTCTTGAATATTGAATGATTTTTCCATTGAAAATTAATTTAAATCATAACTGAAATTTTCAGAGGAATTGGAATGTGCCTTTGGTGGTGTTGGAAAGATCTTGATGAGTAGGATTTAATGGAACTTATTTGGTAATATTTGGATTCAGAATGTGAGGGATATTGATTTTTAAGTGATTTCTACCACTGAAAATTCAAATAAATTCCAAAAAACCAGGTTTTAAAAGGAAAAATCAGTTGAGAACGTGTTAACACTTTAAAAGCTTATCATTCGATTCAAGCGTGATTTCCTTTCATATTTCTAATGGGTTCACACCTGGGCAGACGACCCAGGCCACACTAGTTAGATTTATGTTAGTTCCAAACACCAGATGTGACCCCACCTAAGGCAAGTAAGACCATAGCACCAGAAGTGGAGGAGAAGGTAGAGAATACTGTAGAAGCAACTAACACTGTGAATTGTGACTCGCGAGGAGCTCCCTAAAGGCAGCGCTACTACTAACTTTTATAGCTGTCACTTGGGAATGCAATCACTTGGGAATCTGTGATTAGAGTAACTGTCAATTAAAGGTTATTTTAAATATTACACAATATAGTTTTGGTTTAAGATTAGAATCCATTTGTTTAGGATGCCTTAGTAAGCGGTACTTAAAGTTAACCACGATATTAATTTTTTTAAATTTCTCATTAATGCTTTTCAAAATCAACTAATTTAAAATCTAATATATGGGCATATGTGATGCAGTCTTTTTTTCCCCTATTTTCTCATGTTGCTCCAAAAGTGGTGAGAAGAAGATTTAACCAAATCTGCCTTACCCAAGAAATAGAAAATCTAGCAATCCTACTGCATATCGGTGAACCATTAGAACCTATTAACTAAACATGATAATTTCAAAAAAAGAAAGTTAGAAATCTGCCCAAATTTTTCAAAATTCTTGGTGATTTCATAACCTTGTCAAAATGTGATGATTTTTTTGAAAAAATTTCAAAACAATTCTTTGATGATGTTTTGTGGGATTTTTTATTTAATAACAAAATAGAGAAAATCCACCACCAAAAAAATCACTGATGTGAACTTATTATTAGGATCCTTGTTTGATCACAATAAACCTTTTTTTAAAAAGGATATTATGTTTCACCATCTAAATTGCCCTCTTTCCAGGAATAATTGTCAACTTCTTGGACTGTGTTTCAATTAAAGGTGAGGGGGGAGGGCAGGGTGTTGGGGGAGGCTTTTTTGGGATTTTGACGGTGGGTAAGGGGATTTGGGTCGGCTAGCAGTTTAGGGGGCTCATTTTGTAGTTTTCTTTTATTATTTAAAAAAAAAGAAATTCGTTCCATTCATGCATGTTTTCTTTTACTTTATTTTTGTGTTGGAATTTTTTTTATGTAAGTGTTTGTGCGTTTGCAATCCCAACTTCATTTGTCTTTTTCTTGCAAGTCCCAATTGCACGTGTCTTCTTGGAACTATCTAATTTTATCTTGCCTTTGCTGATTTTTAAAATGTGATTCTATTGCTGCAATATTTATGGTGCTCAAGTAGTTCATAAAAAATTATGTGGTGAGGGTTTTGGAATAGGTGAAGTTCTTGTAATTTTGCGAGACACATGGCATGCATCAACTTGTGTGGCTAATCACGTGACAAGAAATGTCTATGATGGGTTGTTGTGATGCACTCATGGAAATGACATGTATGTACAATGTCTTGAAAGTTTTGAGGTCGTTATTAATTTTATGTCGATAATTCATTTTTTCATTTTACTTAATTAGATCCCAAAGGAGATGGTGATTTATGTGGGTATTTAAAAACCTCTACATCAATTTAAATCTTGATGAGGAGTTTGATTCCTTTTTGAATTTTGTTACACCACAATCTACACAATTTATTAGTGCGTCTACTAATGAGGTTTTTTTTTTTTTTTTTTTTTTTTTTTTTTTTTTTTTTATTTTTTTTTTTTTGTTTTTTTTTTTTTTTTTTTTATTTTTTTTTTTTTTTTTTTTGCTTTTTTTTTTTGCTACACTTGATCATGTAGGTTGGATTATATTTTTTTTTCACTTATTTCTTTTATTCATCCTAGCCCTAGTTATGAGGTTGTTTATCCTAGGGCTAATCCTTTAAATTAATCCAACTATGATGTTTTGCTTATTGGTAGTGAATCTCCTCTTAAGGAGCCTATTTTGAAACTGTGTGGTTTTTTTATTTTGATGATAAAAAGTTAGAAATGTGAATAAGGGAGGAAGGATAGTGAGCAACCATGTTGAACTTTGGGTGAAGAACCTCTTTGATGAATGGAGGTAATTTCATGGTTTCTACATAATAAAATCAATTATTGGTCTTTATAAAGATGAATGTTCTATTAATAATCTTGTGGACATGTTGTCAACTTTTGTTTTGCAAGTCACAAAAAAAAATGCAACCTTATATCCTCCAACTAGGTAGACACCTAACATTTTATAAATTGTTTTTATTTTTTGGAAATTGGTTTAAGGTTTTCTTTTTAAAAAAATTTAAGGTTTTCTTTTAATTGAGTATTTTTCTTTAAGGTTTAAGGTTTTTTAATTAAAAATTTAGTGTTTAAAAATCACGTATTCTTATTTTTTAATTTCGCCAGTAAGAAAAAACGCTGCTTCTGAGGTGGTGGAACTTAACATCAAAGTCGGAGAAAGGATACGCGCGCCCTGGTAAAGAAATTGTACAACCCACTATTCTTTCCTGCAACCACACACTTGTAGTGCAGTAACAATCAGGCCTGTCAGATCATAAACGACATGGCTCAATTTGGTGGTAAATTGCAGCTGAGCTCTCGTGTTCTGTGCAAGCTCCTGTTGTGTACAGTCATTTGTTTTTTAATAATTTTTGAAGTGTCGCAGTACTGGCGAGTATCCCCACACAGATTCAGCGATAGTTCGCCTAACCCGCCATACTTTTCTTCAGGAGCATTAAAAGTGTACCCAGTAGGCATTGGGCAGTGTCGACTTTTGGAGATTTTTTCGCCAAAAAAACAAATGGTTAGTTCAACTTGTGTGCCAGAAACGCTCAGGGCTGCTCCAGTGCACGGGAACCCACTTGCATCCATTCTGGAAGAGCCTGCTGGCAGCATTTATGGAAAGCTCGTAAGTACTAGGTGGGCAACATTCAAAGGTTAATTCATTCCTACCGATTTATTCTGAATGCCAGAAAGTGGAACCTGAATGTGAATTCAAGTAAAAGGGCTGTAATTCTGTTTTCCATAATTTTTGTGAATGTGTTAAATCATATTGTGAGAATGGAAATGAATGTGAGGGCTTCAACTTCTACCAATGTTTTTCTTTCGTAACATGCAGTTTTCAACATTTTCAAATAAGTTTCCAGCGTACTAGATAATCTCAAATTTGCAATTTTCTTTTGTATTTTCCTAATTTAAAAATGCATTCTTTCACTTTAAAGTTTAAACACAACTGCACGTGTTGAACACAAATTGGAATTTGGGATGGGGATATAATTCTCCTCTTAAGGTATTAAAGGTGGTTTAAAGGGACTAACATTCCATATTCTAGTGACAAATAATGGGAACTGGTATATGGGTGTTTTTTGGGAATCCTTCCTATGGTTGTCCATGGACCATTCCAAAGACAACCTCAAAAATAACTATTATATTTTTAGATCTAACTATTTTTTTTTCTATTTACTTTCTTAATAACTGCTTCCATATATAACTATCTCCCACCTTTCCTAATAACTACTTCCATTTTATAACTATCTCCCTCATTTTCCCTATCCACCAACATACATGGATATGAAAAAAAAAATTAACATGTGTCTTTTCATGTTCATGAAATGTATATTAATTTAAATTAAATTTGACATTGACATAAATAATGATGAATTATTGAAAACCATATGAAAACATATGAAAAAAAATAAAATAGTTGATCGTCACTGATAGTGCGCAGCAATGCCGAGCTCAAATTTTCTAGTAGGAATGGAAAATAACGAAAAAGAAAAATCTGTCAACAAGGGTGCTCTGTTGGGGGCTGAAAGAAAAACCTTTATTGAACTGGCCATGAAGATCTGGAAACCTGGGAGCTTTCTGACAATGAAAGAGTGGGGGAAGAACCAGCGGTTTTTGGGCCAGTTATTTGATTTTTTCAAGTGTTTTGTGAACTGTGCTTTTATATCAAACTGGGTCTTTGTTCTTTTGAAAACTATGGTTATAAGTAGTGAGAACTGCCTTGATAACCGCCATGGGTCAGTTCTTGTTTTTAATAACCGTTCAATACTGCTATATACTATATATACTGTGTACATGTAGGCTTCCACTTGTGGAATTTGGAGGAGGAAAGGCATGTTGCTTAATGTTAAATTTAATAGTTGGAGTTAATTTCCAAAGACCCGACCAGGCTCTTTTTTCGTTTCACACATACCTCTCCATACCAAGCACATTGCAGATGACTTCTTTTGTATTGAAAAGACACTAGTACAATAGTTCAAAATGAAAGATTTGTTGCCACCACATACACTATACACATTCTAGATTTTAGTTCTAATAATCCATGCATATGGGTTCATTGTTGACACATTAATTTATGAACCTTTGTGAGTATTATGAACCACAAATCCTCCAAGGCTCAAGCATATGTTTAGTTTGGGTTGGAAATAGCTTCATCCACACAAATAAATACCTGTGCAAGTGGTGCAAAATGGAGAAGTTCATGTTAGTGTGCAATTTCTACCATGAACTAATATCACTTCTGACCAGCCATTTTTTGCAAGAAAAAATTTCTCTCCTTTTAAATGCTATTTTTACTTGGGGGTGAGAAGGGGATTTCCTAATGGTTTTGGTGATAGGCCAACCCAATGGTTCATTGCCAAAAACAAAAACAAAAAAACAATCATAACATTTTTGTTTTGAGATGCATCACAAGTAATTAAATAATTAATATGAATAATAATAAGTACCTAAGCTCTTGCAAAAGCTTAGGTAAAAAATGGTGATGAACAAAGTTAAGAATAAAAGTTTTACTCAAGCAATGAAGTGGGGTGAAATGTTTATTCAAAATATTTCTTGGAATAACACCACCATAATCCCATATTGGTAGAAAATGCATATGTTTAGGGAGTTTCAAAATATCATCATTTTTTTGTGAAGGGCAATCAAAGTGGCCCATTGCTTAAAAAAATAAAATTGACCTTTGGGATGCATTCACAACTAATTTATATGGGTTTGGAAGAAGGTACGATCATTAAGGATATATAATATATACATTTACATGTCCCAAAATATTTACATTAGATCATGTAAGTGTATTTGACAAATATTTACACTGCATTCATTTAAGTGTAAAAAAAAATTTATACACGATAACAATATAAGTGTAATGGAAAAAGTTTGTATGTGTAAATATAAATGATTTACACTTACACAAGATTTACACATTGTATATATGACTATTGACACTTACATGCACAACATTGGAACATGCACCCATACACTGGAGAGGGTTCATTTTGGGGGAAGGGAGGTGGAGTTGTTGGATTTTCGTTGTTCCCAATTTGTTCTCATAATGTCTGTGCTGTGTTCTCATCAAATTCCTGTCATGGTTGCCAAGTTCCCAATCTCTTCCTTCATACGTTTCCAATAGCTGCCCACTTACCATGTCCTTTGCACTAAGTTCTATTCTTGTAAACTACATAAGCAGCAGCCAAAAGCAGGAGATTACAACATATCTAAGGGTATTTTGGAACCATCCAAACCCTGATTAATTTTTTTGGTGATGGGTTGATCAAAGCTACCCATCACAAAAGGAAATAAATTGAACTTTGGGGGATCCCACAACTAATTAATATCAGGTACAATATATGTACTCTAGATAATGTAGAGGGGAAAAATATTGCCTGAAAACAGAGGAATGGCCTCTGGTCCTGCCCTTCCGTTACCTTAAACATTGACCAGATTTGGAAGGAACTTGCTGCTAGGGCCGTATGTGTAAGGTAACGGCTGAGGCTGCAGACATTACCAGAATAAGAGCATCTCCTGTGGTGCTCGCTATGTGATCCTGCAGAGTAAAATTGGATGAAGAAGATTCACCGTATGCCGGTTTGGCTCAGGAAAATAGTTTTGGCTCAGCATAATTGCGCGGGTTGTCGTGGCTAAAAGAGTGTAATAAATATGATCTAACTGTTGCTCAGTGTTTGTTATTGGCCCGAGATAACGATTGGTCCCCCCCCCAACCTATTTGCTGTCCCCCTTTCAGTTTTATGGGTGGGGTTGCAAAAGAGTACATAAAAAACTTGGATGTCAAAAATATTTTCGCAGAGCTGGGCCAACAATTCTGTTGTGGGGAGGTATTTCGAAATTCCCTGCAAGCTCTACTGCCCGGTAAGAGTGTGCAGATACACTAAAAATCTGGACATAGGTGTTCACATATTTGTAAGGTACCTCCCAGCTAGCTTAAAAGTTCTGGGCAGGGAAATAAATACTGCAAATACATATTTAGAACTGATTAGGTCAATGTTTTAGGTTAGGACTAAGTGATAATTTTAGGGTGTGCTTAAGATTTTATACATTAATATTTTGAATATCGTCAAATTTTGTTAAATATACTTATGAACTAATGCCACGCAAGTAACATCATAATATTGAAAAATAAAATTGAATTGAATTGTATGTTATTTCATTTAATATAATCAGATCACTATTCTTGTCATATATTGTTTCATTCAATCAATCACATTGTCATGATCCTTTGTAGTTACATTTCAATAACAAATTACAATTGTTATAAGCAAGGAGGCCTACTTAGGTTCCTTGGGGTCAAATTGAGATGTCGAGTTTGCAGTTTTGTAATAGGGCAAATTCTGCATTTGTTCACTTGTATGTTGTTAGAGTTCATTTGAGTCCCTTGGTTTTTAACATCATAGAGTGGGCGATGAGATATGGATTTGTGCCAGGTGTGCCCTCACTAGACTTGCACAATGAGGGCTTACATGGTAGAATCTGTCATTTGTGGCCCATTTTCGAGTGTGCTACAGGTTAAACTAAATGTGTACAATTCAACTCTATTGGTTGTTGTGAAAAAAATTATGCATTGCCAAGTGGAATTTAGGTGTAGGATAATGCCTTAGGAGTAGACCATTACACCATGGATCTTGGGCCCCACCCTGGATACGCAAGGTGTAACACCTTTCTCTTTAAGGTGTTAACCCTATGAGGTGAGCCTGTATAGTGGGCGCATTGGTAGTTCGGGCATTTTAGCCCTACCCACATGAGGGCCCACTTGGTGGGCGCACCTTGCTGCACGTGTTGCCAGGTGGCTAAAATGCCCCAAGTCAATGTTATTACAATTGGTGAAAAAACCCCACACCCTTGGATTTGATCAAAGATATCAAAGATCTTTAAAGTGTTCAAATATAGTCTAAAGGTGATGTATCAATTATATAACCTCTGTTTCAGTCCCTGAGATTTATATGTGTTCTGAGTTCAAACCCACTAATATGAAGGTGAAAGTCCTGTTAGCCTTTTGCCATTGAGCTTGACTTGACTTGACAACTTTTCATGCCATGTCTATGATGTATTGCTTCATTCATTCAATCACATTGTCACTATTGCATGTAATCTAATATTAGAATACAATAGCAGGCTGCTTAAGAGTCAGTTACTCAAGTGTTCAAATATATTTCTGATTTTGACAATCACAATTACTTAGTGAAATGTTTAAATATATTTCTGATTTTGATGATCATTTTGATTAGTGAAATGTGTAAACATATTTCTGATTTTGATGATCACACTCAGCTAGTGAAATGTTTAAATATATTTCTGATTTTGATCATCACAGTCAGTTAGTGAAATATTTAAACTTATTTCTGATTGTGGCAATCACAATCCTTATATATGTCATTGTGACATATTGCTTCGTTCAATGTTACTGCCAAGATATATCGCTTCATTCAATCAATCACATTGTCATTGTTGCATATATAAAGGAGTCATCTGGAGAGACTTATGAGCTAGTTAGTGAACCTGCCCACAATTTATTATACTCATACAGTGATTTGTCATATCACTTTCCCAAAATGGAAAGTGAGGGTTTCAGGAAAGTGGGACAATTTTTGCAAATCATCACCACATCCAAATTCCCTCAAACCCAAGTAGTTTGAACCATGGTGGGGGCAGCTATGCAATGCGTGCACCAATGAGTTCATATTAGAGAATCTCTCTATATGAGCTTGCACAGTAAAATTGGATCAAGAAAAGTCAAAACATGCTGGTTTGGCTCAGCATAATTGCAAAATTTGCAGTGGCTGGTGAAAAGCGCAGAAACATTGTGCACATGCAGAAAAGAATGTAGGAAATATGATTTGACTGCTACTCGGTGTTTTTGATTGGCCCATCATACTGATTGGTCCAGGTGGTTTGCTATTAGTAGTCCCCCACCTATTTGCTGTCCCTGTTTCTGTTTTATGATGAAGTTGTAAAAAAGGAAATAAGTAGACTTGGATGTGAGAAATATTTGTGCAAGGTCACATACTGAGAACAGCTGGAGACCCTCTAAGGGAACAATGCAATACAGCTTCATAATTGCCCCTAAATTTCTGAATTGACGGGCAGCATTTGCCACGGATCACCTTGTTGCAAATTGCACAACGATCCCTATTACTCTCACCTGGTGCTACCCTGTGGACATTAGACCCACTTTTTCTGAGATTACAGTCATCATGCAGATCACCTCCTCAAAAACATTCCCAACTAATTTTGGGAAAAAAAAATACTTGTGAAACTTTCCTTTTTGGGATAAACAACCAGCTAAAATTGGAATGGCTTTCTGTCAGTAGGAACTAGTTACGTCCCCCATTTTTTTCATTCATCCACATGGATGTAATGGTCTCTAGCTAAATGACTTAACATTTTGTTCTATCCCACCCAATTACCATATTCCCTATTCCATCGTCCACGATATCCCATGTATGTTGTCGGACATGACTCATCCAAAGAGAAAGCAACGCTGTTCATCAAAACCTTCATGAGAGCAACAGTGAACCAGCACCCACCAGTGCATCCAAGCACCATCCAATGGATGCCCATAATAACTCAGTTGTGGATGAACCTCAACTGAGTTAATATTTGGTTTCATCTTGGTAACCAACTTTGTAAGAAATAGGTCTCATGTATACATAGATAGTTAAGAAAATAGGTAACTACTGGGTAAATAAATGGTTTAGGGTTTAGGTAAGGGCTGATTTTATTACCTACCTACTAACAACCCACAAGTGGATAAAAGTAAATGAGCTAACCACCATGGTTAGCTAAGGAACTGGAACCCAACGGAAAACTGTTTCCTGACCACTTACCATCCATCCTTCATACTGTGTGGCCGTTCACCAGCATTGTACGTTGTCTAGCTCATAAAATGGTACCGACACGTGCTTCATTGTGGGCACGGGGGCTGGCTACGGTTGCGCAATGAATGCGCGGACCAAGTGCATCTAAGTGGAACGTTGTGAGATCGCTTGGAGTTTTGGAACTGGCTCTGAACTCTGCAACGCTTTACCCTTCCAGAATGATGAACTTGGAATAGGGGTTTTATCGCAAAACTGGCGTCGTCCTTCGGAATCCGTGTGGCTTGCCTTCCTGTTCTTCTTCTTGTTTTATCCGTGCTCTTATGCTTGTTGCAAAGTGCTACTGTCTCCAGAATTATGTCGCGGACGCACAGGAGTCCAGGGCCACGATTGGAAGCGTTGAGGGAGGAACTCCGGGAAAAGGAACGATTTATGTCGCATGGCTATCAGAGTTTTCAATATCTCCTCGAAGCTTTGAAGTCGTCGGGTCATTCGCAGTGTATCACGGTTTGGACCAAGGGTACTGTTGCTTATCGCTGTCGCACTTGCCAGATTAACGACTCGAGGTCAGCAGCTGCATTCGCTTTTGTGTTTTTTCACACGACCTCCATCTCCCCCCACCTCCTCCCCACCCTGTCGCCTCCTCGCAATCTGGATGTGGTTTCTTGATGCTTCTTTCTTTGCTTTCTTTCTACAGTTTTCGGTTGTTCATGATTGCCAAGGTGATATCCATGTCGAAAATGGATCTTCAGCTGATTGTATTGGAGACGAGGGTTCGTTAATTTCATATTGTTTTCGAAACGCTGTATACAATTTTCTTAATTCGAACGAATAGTTTTGGCCATCTTATTGAACCATGTGATGAGTTGAAGCCAATTCTGCTCAGTAATCAATACGTTGCTATGGTAATTCTAGCATCAGACGGAAATGTTTCATAACAGAGGTGTCATGGGGGTGTTTGTTCATCGTTTGTCAACGTGGCTATTGTTGGCCATGAAGGATGAGGCCAAATTCACAATGTTTCGTTTTGATG
>Ga0209611_10007362_pt1 | contig 17668 bp, 4 predicted proteins | sample S1TSphgellanicum_3_FD_187693 | JGI IMG/M metagenome (GOLD analysis project Ga0209611, IMG submission 187693) | Host-associated microbial communities from peat moss isolated from Minnesota, USA - S1T2_Fc - Sphagnum magellanicum MG (SPAdes) (version 2) | ecosystem: Host-associated > Plants > Peat...
GACACTCCCCCAATAGAGTTTTTCCTTTGGCCTATATACAAAGTTTACAAGAGTACTAAGAACTTTTGGGCAAAGGATATTTCATGAAATAAAGTATGGTGATATTTGGGAACACTTGAGGAACACCTTGAAAACAAGAAATAGGAACTATTGGGAACTTTATGAGAACACATTGAGAACTATGTAGAACAAAGTGGGAAACTCACAATCCAAAACATTTCTCAAAACCATGCCTATTCCATTCCTACAATATTTCATGGATTTACACTTAATGAAGAAAAATCCCATGTTGGGTTAACAATTTTGTTTTGCTAGGGTTTCATTCTTCACATAATTCTTTGCTTTGCTTCACTTATCACCTTCTTCACATGAAAGGTCCAAAAAAAAAACTCGCATAAAATCAATCTAACTAAAAGTGGACAGCTTTGATGATTTTGTGAGGTTTTTTTTTTTTTTTTTAATTTTTTTTCCCCCCCCCCAAATCTCAACCAGTTATTCTATTGAGAAAAATACTAAATACCTTGTATGCCCCACCTAGCTCTCACACCTTCTTCTTCATCTGATTTGTAAAATCCATGTGTTCAAAGAAGATCCAAGGACACTTCCTTTCCTTTTGATTAAAGTAGAAAGAACCAAAGGCTTTTGTTTTTTTTGGGTCAAAAGGAATGATGTTGTTGGAAATTCTTGTACCCACATTGTTGAGCTTTCTATGTGTATGTGTGTTCTTTGTATGAATCCATTTGGAACCCAAAAAAGTGTGGTATGATTCTTTTTTGGGCCCTTTTCTTAAGTGAAAAACAAAGAATAACCATCATGTACAATGGTACACCTTAGAAGAGATTCCAAGTCCGCATATAAAGGGAAAGAAAGAGAAATTCTTCTGAAAAAAACAAAACCCATATGAAGAAGGCTAGTATTCCTTAGAATAAAAATCCTAAATGTTATCACTTTCCATGGTGGGGGAAAAAAAAGAAAAAAAAATCCCTTTAATTATTATTGGTGACATTTTCCAATCAAGAAGTGATAGGTGTTTTTCTCAGCATTGGTCCTAAAATAATTGAATTTTTAATTTTTAAAAAAAAATTAGTAGTCAGGGAAGGAGAAAAGATTTTTCACTTCTGTTTTAGGAATTCTGATTCCTTAGGGATTGAGGGGGGGAAAATTAAAATAAAATAAAAAAATGTATCATAATATCTATAACCATAATAATAATAATGAAGAAAAAGGCCTGTTTACAGGCTGATGATTCTTTTTCAGACTTTTTCTTTGTCCTGGTATTTCTGCAGTTCTTGCAGAACATGGGAACATGGTTGGGAGGGTTTTTGTGTCTGAGCTTTCACAGGTTGGTGATCATTACTATGTAAGATAAAAATAATAAAGTGTCATATAACCCATTTGACACCAAGAAAACGCGAAACAATTTTTTTGGAATTTGTACTTTTGGCTTTTCCGTTCTCAGCTTGTTTTGTTCTAATAAAGATCAAACGACCTATGGGAAAACTCGTAAGTGCCCTCCCATTTCCTTATTTAATATGTTTGTAGCAATATGAATGGGTTTGGGAACTCAATGATGTTCAAGTAAGTGTCCTCTCCTTTTCCTTATTTGATATGCTTCTTGTGATAGGAAAGGGTTTGGGAACTTGATGATGTTCAAGTAAGTGTTCTCCCCTTTTCCTTATTCGATATGCTCCTCGTGATAAGAAAGGGTTTGGGAACTTGATGATGATGTTCCTAGTAAGTGTCCTCCTCTTTCCTTATTTGATATGCTTCTTGTGATAGGAAAGGGTTTGGGAACTTGATTTTAAGTAAGTGTCCTCCCCTTTCCCATATTTGATATGCTTCTGGCAACAGGAGAGAGGGGGTTCGGGAACTTGATTGATGTTCCCCTTGTGGTTGGCTCTCGTATGTAGTTCAATTGTGTTCTCGAACATGGGTCCTTCCATTTTGTTCCTTGTATTCCCTCTTTTTTAGGTGCTTTGGTTTTTATTCATTTTTATTATTATTATTATTATTATTTTTGGTGGGTTGGCAGGGTTTCATCATTATATAACGGTCAACTTACAGAGCATAATTTTGCCTCTTCAGACGGGCAGGCCTTTACAAAAACGTAATGCTCACAGTCGTTCTATGGGCATTACATTAGTGGCCGTGGGCATTATGTTTTTCTAAACACCCACCCTCGAAAAACACCCACCCTAGTTTTGGTGGATTGTAAAAACTCTGTATAAGTGCCCAAATCAGTGAATTTTTTTTTTTGGGTAAGAGGAATGTTTTTCCAAATTTCCTATTAAAATTTTGCCAAAATATTAGAAAAATTTCAACACCCTTTGTTTTTTTTGGGGGGGTTTCCATGGGGGCATTTTTTCATCAATTTTCTTTTTATAAATTTTGACAATTTTTTACAAAATTTTCATCAATTGATGCTAAATTTTATGTGGGATGATGGCCACCAATGCCGTGTCAGAAAAATAAAATATTAAAAATATATTATTATTATTATTATTATAAACACTGATGCCCAATGCCAATACAATAGAGATACATGAAAATCCAAGTACAAGCCAATGGCAGGTGCTATGTTTGTTGGATGTCAATCTATTGGGTACAAAGTTGTTCATCATACCAGCAGACATGATGTCAGGCAAGAAAGAGTGGAACCCAGAGAGAGATGCGCGCACACGCCCACACATGCACACACACACACATACGCACGCACATATTCACATGGTAGCGTAATGTAATGCAGTTTGTTGTTGGCCTTGCGTACCAAGGCAAGGATATTATGTTTAGATTCATTATAGAGTATATAGTAGCTTAAGGGATTTTTATAGGCCCCTAGGTAATAATAATAGCTCTATTTTTATATGAGGATTAAATTTGAAAGATGATATTTTGGCTTGTGTTGAAACTTGAGATTAGTTACAGAGTTATAATATCTTGAAGGATTTTTGGTTTCTTTTAGAGGATTTTTTTTTTGAAGATTATATTTTTTGCATGGTGAAAATATTTGAGTTTCCATAATTCTTCTTTTGCCTTAAGATACTTTTTAATGTAAATGGCAAGGCCACAGTGTGACACACCCCTTGTTAGCCAAGTTATTGGTTAACCCAAGTCGTGTTCATGTTCTAGATTCATGTGTTTGCATCCTCACAAAATAATGTTTCTTTGTGGGTGGGGGTGGGGGGGGGAGGACGAAGCTTTGTCAAATCCAATTTTGGAGATCAAGGTGGAAACACATTGTTAAGTGCACATTGTAAGGTAACACCCAAGGAGCGGGGAGCGTTGGAAGGAAGTGTTCACCTGAGGGTGGAGTTGAGGGGTGTTTACTTCCCAAACTCGGAGTGTTATTGAGCATAAAAATTGATGGGATTTTTTTTCCATGATACCCAACTAGTATCCAGTGGGTACCTGCTATGTATTGTGGAATTTTTTTATTAAAAAAAAAGATGTGATGCCCTCACAAAGTTTAATGCTTTGTAACTATACCTCCAAATACACTAAAAATTTTCTTGAAGGTTTTTATGTCATTAGAACAACCATAGGAGGATGATGATGATGTGGAATGATCTTTGTCTTGACATTTGCCTCCATTATGCCAATCTACATGATGTGGGATGATCTTCATCTTCACATTTGCCTCCATTGTGCCAACCTACATGATGTGGGATGATCTTTGTCTTCACATTTGCCTCCATTGTGCCAACCTACATGATGTGGAGTAGGTCTATTACATCATGGTGGTGGTGGTGGTGGTGGCTTCATAGATGAAGTAATAAACCTCCTCCTAGTCATGGATATTTTTCATCCTTAATGTGACAAACAAAGGGTAGATCATCTGACTTGTATGTCAGGTATCAAAAGGGGTTGCATGTTTTGGGAGTTTGCCAAAGGGGGAGGGGAGGAAAGGATCAAGTACACACCATAATAACTTAATGGTATCTGTCCCCTTTGACTAGTGGTCATCATGGACAAATATATTACGAGGTGAGGTGAGCTGAAAATGTGTGTGTCATCAAAGACCAAATGCCTCCACTACTATGTGATTGTTGGGTGTGGCCTTTTTGACCTATAATGATCGAGGAATGAATAAAACCTTACTAGAAGAGACTGGGCAGGGCTTGGCTGATTCCTGCTCCTAGCTAGCTCATGAACTCAGGCTCCTAGCCTCATCATGGGCAAGTAAGTAGAGCCTTGTCCAAGGTGAAGCCACAGGCAAGCTAGGCGCCACTGGAATTGGTTTAGAGTTTAGGGTTTCCGATATACCCTAAACCCAAACCTCACATGGGAAGGGTAATTGTTTTGAAAAGGGTAAATAAAGGATATATGTCAAAGTCATTCGACATATCCGCTAAATGATGCCTAGTCTTTTGTCCCTTTTCATCCTCATTTGGTCATCTCACCCTCACTTTATAATTATCTTTAAAGTTTCCCAAACTAGGACCCAAAGCTCCAAAGTAGGGATGAGCTATTCAAAATTTTTACCACAATTTTATTTTATTTTAAACACCTAAAGACCTTATGCCTACCTAAAGGGTCTACTTACCTCAATTAGGGACCTATCAGACTACTCACCCACCTACCTAGTGTACCTACATATACTAATTACCCACCTATCTGCCTATTTGGACTACCTACCCACTTATTATCTTATCAAGATACAAACTTACCTACCCATCTACTTAATGTACCTACCCACTTAGGCTACCTACCCAACTACCTAGTGTACCTACTTACTTACATAGGTTACATATTAAACTTCTTAGGTTACCAGCTTACATACCTTCCTAGGCTACTAAGCTACTTACCTACATACATACCTACCTAGGCCAACTATCCAACCATCTAGGTTACTAACCTACCAACTCACCTTAACTACTCGCTTACATAGGCTAGCTAACTTACCTACTTACTTGCCCATCCATGTAACCACCTACCTAGATTACCTACTCACCTAGGCTACCTTCATACTTTGATTATCCACCTAGGAAGGTCTTCACACAAGGTGGGAAACACAAACAGGGGATCAAACTAGTTTGAGTTTAAGTCTAGGAACCCTTTCTTTTCCCAATGGGAATTTTATTTATTTATACTTTTTAATTTGCTTTTAAAGTTTTCTTTTGGGTAAGAAACATCCCCTTGTGTGTGAAGTAATTTAATTATTTTTCAAATTTCCATTTTAGTAGTAAAAATTAATAATCTAAGAAAACTTGACACTAAATATAAGCAGCCTCTTTGGAAGGTTTTTTAGACTTTGAACTTTCTAACATAATGAGACCTTTACAATAATTTTTTATAAATTTTCTTTTTTTTTCTTTTTTTCTTTTTTTTGCAAAAATGGGTCCATCAAATTATAGGATTAAAAAATGTTGTCAATTATTTGTATACTTGCTCTTACAATGGTGAATTGGCATGCCGCAAGAAGCTCTTGAAGTTTCCATCAATTTTTTGTATTTTTGTGTGTTTTGTGTAATTTCCTTTGAATTTTAACATTTGAAACAAGTTATTTCCAAAATAATTTTTACATTTTCAAAAATAATTTAATTATCGATGAACCTGAAAAGGTACTACTAAGGGCATAATGTGGGCCTTGCAACAAAGCAAATGACAAATTGTCAAGAGAGGTCAAGCCACAAATTGTACATTTGCTAAGGTGGTTGGTCTCAAGCTTATCTAACATATTTTGGTAGACGGGGAAAAGTGGTGGTGGTGGTGGTGGTTGAGGTTCGGGCGGGACAAGGTATGGGTGTGAAAAATTGAAGGAAAGGAAGCCGTCAAAAGGGGCAAGAAAAAGGGCGTTGTTGTTGTTGCCACGCTAATAATTTCCAAGCCATGTTCCCTCTTTATTAGTACTCTTTACTAAAAAAGAGGGAACCGGGCAGAGAATTTTTGGGAGTGCAACTTTATTAACCTCGGTGTAGCTTGCATGAGGTTTGGGCAAAAGACAATACAACAATACAACAATAGCTAACTCCATAGTTTACGGTTAGCTATGAGGTGCATCCCCCCCCCCCCCGGCCCCCCCCCCCCCCGGGCCCCTCCCATCCCCACCTTTAGGTCTAGCCAACATTGAAATTCAAATTAAGGCCCCTAAAATCACCACCCAAACTCTCAAATATATTCCCATGCATCTTCCTATTCCTATGAATTCAATTCTTGTTATTATAGGTAGTCCCCCCCCTACCCCAAAAACCATTTTTTTGGGGGCATCTTTTGTGACACCGTCAAATCAAATCAAATTGGAGGGAGGATACGAGGATACCCAAGATAGATTAGGTAGTCGAATTCACAACCCGAGGGAAAGCAAAATCATGCTCTCGGAACCAAGTTTGGGATGCGGTTTGCTATTTTTGAGTTACAGCCATGACGGGTACCAAAAAAACAATCAACCCTTACTTAAATAGGAGTGGCGGAACCTGGAATTAACTTTTGAAAGGAGGCCCAAAAAAAACAAAAAAAAAAACCCCCAACAAAACAAAACTCAAGGCATGACCTACAACTCTGAACAAAGGGAGTCTTCATTCCATGGAGAGATCAAGTCTTCAAATTTCTATAAAAATGACATCAGTTCCAAGGTAGGTATGTTTATTAATTTAGAGGTAAATATTATAAACGCTTGGCAATTAAATTATGCTCACAAAACATGTTGAAAAAATATTTTGGAAGAGAAAAAAAGGCATTTTTTGAAAATATAGTTGAATATTTTTTGCATTTATGAATGATTTTATGTATTTATTGATAATAAAAAAAATTGCCATATGTGTGTATAAATAACAATTGGTATTGACATTCCTCCCATTTATAACTTGCACTCAACGCAATCGACACATCTATCTATGAAGGAAGGTAGTTTGTTTGGTTTGTTTTGTACTTATGAGATCCACCAAACTGGGATGCTTCAGATTGAGATGCTTTAGATTGTGTTCTTGGTCTCTTTGGGAAAGCTCTCAAGAAAAAGGGGTGCATAGCTCAAAGGAGGAGGGGTTTTAACTTTAAGAAAGTTATGAGGTTTGAAAGTAGGAGAGGTCCAAAGAAAATAAGAAGGAAAAAAAAAAATGCATTCTGTAAGTTGAAAACCTTATTTTTCTTCTTGTTATTTTTTCATTAATCTTTTTCCTTTGCACTTGAAAGAAGATTTCTAGAGCTTGAGGTAATGCTCTTGAAACATTTGAAATCACCCAAAGTGAAGCACATATGATGAAGTAAGAAGATATAAGTAAGTGTTTGGTCATAGGCAGGTGATCGATGATGGGCTGGTCTACATTAAATATTACTGATCAACTTGTATTATCATTTTTGTAAGGTTCATAGAGAAATTGGTGGGTTGTGTTGGAGCTTACAAGGTATTTTAGGAATGAAGATATGTATTTAGATTGTTTTGCATAAACATTTATATTGAGTTTGTTCTAGTTTATAAAGTCAAATGCTATATCAAGTACATATATTAATATGAAAAGTTCACAAGATGAACTATTTGTTTGATAAAAAGACATTTGCATATGTGTGCATTAAAAGTTTGACATTTATTAAATTTGTTAGTAATTGTATGGTGTCTTGAATGTTCAAATTTTTTTGATGTCACACTCCAAATGGGAATAAGCCACAATGGGATTTAGCTAAATTTGGCTACAAGACAAATAGAGAAATACAAAAATTAGCAATCTTGTTATATTTTTGTGACTTGGTAGAACCTCTATCTAAAGTTGGCAATTTTCTAGAAAAAATAATTAAAAATCCACCAATATTTACTTCTTCTTTTTTTGGCAATTTCATAAATTTCTTCCTAGAAATTTGGGAAAAAACTGAATTTTTTTCAATAAAAAACCTTTGACTATGCTAGTGAAAACATGATTTTTATTAAAATCCAGTGATTGTTGTTTATGAAAATGTGAAAATACAATTTTGTATGTATCTATTTGTCATTCTTATGATTGTGCATGTGTGTTGTTGGTATCTCAATTATTGTAATTTTTCAACATATTATATTTACGTTCTAGTTGTCATATTTAATTTTTTTCAAATTTTTGAGGTAAACGGGTTAACAATCATCCACAATAGGATTCAGCCAAATTTGGCTACATGTGAAAGAGGAAAGTCAATTTTAAGAATTATGCTATATTTTTTCTAGAACCAATTGTCTAAATATGGCAAATTCCAATTTTTTCCCTCACAATGTGGCAACTTTGGGCCATTTTTTCCCCTTAAAACAATCTTATAAATGTTGCATTAACTCAATTTTCTGATTTTGAGACGCAAAAGTTTCCCCCAAAAAAACCATTGTTGTCATATGTTGGTCACATTACAAGAAAATATGGTTTTTTTCACACAAAAAACTTGATTAACGGCACATGTGTGGATAAACTTGGTGGTTTCATCCATTACAATGCACGATATGTGATGTTTATTGTGACATATATTATATTAAAATGGGAATTTGACATTAAGTAATGCCACATATTTGACATTATAATTATAATTTCAAATTATTTAACCATCCATTTGGATGGAAAAGGCCGTTTCCATTAACTTTAGTTTATTGTAGGTCTTTGTGCCAAAAGTCAATCACATTATCATTCTAGTCGTACTCTATATGAATCATTTGATTCTTTCTTACGTTAGGCATGTTATCATTAATTTGTTCATTTTATGGAAGAAATCATTGGTTGTTATGATAATTTGTTCATTTTATGGAAGAAATCATTGGTTGTTATGATGTTGTATATTAAAAGTTGAAACATGTGTTGTCAATTCTAAATGTCTTTTCTTGAATTTTGTTTTGTGTATGTATTGTATACTAATATTTCATAAATTTACAAGTCCATTGAATGGATGTACACATGATGATGATGTCTTGTATATATGTTGTGCATGTATGTTGAGTGATACACTTTAGGTGGTTACTAGTTAGAATAGGTTTATGATCAAGTGGTCAAATGTTTATGTCCTTGAATTTGAAAATCAATGAGAAATATATTTTTTAAGGCAAGTGACAATTGATTTCTATTGATGTTGAAGTTTTTTTCATGTATTTGATTTTTTGTTTAAAATGAAAATATTGGAGATTCCTTGATATGAGTATTATTGGTATGGCATTTTTAGTATCCCTTCGAGAGTTATCTTTTGTAATGTGACATGCTTTTACATGACTTCATTAAAAATGAACTAAAACACTAATAGGTGGGTGTATTAAACATCATGTATCCAATGGGAATTTGTGAATGAAATGTTTAGAAACAACCAGTGGTCTTGTTGACAATTTAGCAATCAAGATTTTCTATCCTTTGTAGCTATTTCAAAATGAAATTGTTAAATTTTATTTTATTTGTTGGCATTGTCCACTTTATAAAGTATTGAATTTCATTACCTACCCAACCTTTTAATATATGTATCCATGGCTGTGACATTGTAGCATTTTTGTTTTAATATTTTTGTTTAATTTGAAAAAAAATTCCCATAAACATTATGAACTTATCAAATTTCAAATGGCAAGATGTTAAATTTTATTTTTAGTAATTCTAAATACATTGTTCTATAGATGAAATTCATAATTTTAATGAGATATGGGAGCCAACAACGTTGGGAAGGGGGGGTGAAAGGGTGTGATCACAAGGGCCCTTGAAGGGGTGCAATCATAGCAGCCTTAACGGGGTGTGATTGAATAGATGATTGAAGTTTTCAAGTCATCTATTCAATTTGTTTAAGTTGTGACCATCCTAATGTGATCTTGGTCTAGATATTTAATAAACATGTTTTAAATAAAATATTTTTTATTATAATTAATCTATAATTTTTATTTTTATTTTAATGATTTTGGTCTAATTTCGAACTAATTTCAACTCAATTTTGTATACATTTGATTGAAATGTTTATGTCATCTATTTCATATGTCTAGGCCACATCTAATCCAAATGTCCATTCTAGTTGGTTTTTCACCAAATTTGAAATGAATATTTTAATGAGAATAAGTTTCAAGGCTGGGTCAATCCCATATTCACATCTTTCATTTAATTCCATCCGTAGCCCTCCTCACATATGTGGGTTTGATTACTAAACGTGTTACAACTAACCATAAAAAGTTCATCAATTCTCGTGAATTCTATGGATGTCTATTATTGAATTTGATTTAATTCCAATGGCATATTTGTCAATGGACAAGTCTAGTTATTAATGCATAATGGTCCACCTAATAATTATGTTGCATTTGTGGTGTATGGTGCAACTTTATTCATTTTTTATTTTCATAAAAATTCTTGGACAACCTTTACAATTTGTGATCCGTTTGTATTTACAATACCTCCTACATATTTTAATTACTTGTTAGTGGAATTCACTTGGCCATGACTCCTATCCATAAAAAGTTTGACAAAGGGGCCAAATGACCTTAGATCATTAGAAAATAATAATAATCTTTCGTAACTTAGTCATTTTGTAACTACATTGGCCATGTTTGTGATTACAAGATTGCTATCACATATTTTTCAAGTTATATAATTGTTTGTGCAACTAATAATGTATGTGGATTAGTATTACTAGAAGAAATTCTTAACTCTATGATTTCATATATGATTGATTTTGTAATCATACCAAACATTATATGATTAAAAGCCTTTAGTTGTAACGGATGAGTAGTAAAGGACAATGATTATATGATGTTTAATGTGGCACTTTTCATCCTATAGTCATTAAGGACAAATCATAAAGGACAAGCCACATATGATGAGTTGAAGTGTCATATAAGGGATGATTAAAATATTATTGACAGACACTAAACCATTTGATTATTCAAATTTATACATAGATTTATAAAAAAATTAGATTATTATTTTTAAAATAAAATTTAATAGGTAGGTAAATAGGTGGGTAGATAGGTAGGTAATAGGTTTAAGTAGGTTGAAAAGGGTAGGTAGGTAGGTAGTAGTTTAACCTACTTAACCTTACTTATGTAACCTATGTAACCAACATATGTAACTACCTTAATCTAGCCTACTTATTTTAGCCCATTAGGTATGCACATAGGTTGCAAGTATTAGGAATTGGACCTTTCATCTTCACAATGATAAACCAAGTCATTACTAATGGACTACAACATCAAAAAGGTGTCCAATTTTGATCAAGTTTTTTATTTCACATGTTCATTTCATATCACTACAAGACTATGAAATAGATAACAAATGATAGGATGATAGGTAGGAGGTGGGTAGGTTATAGGAAATAAAAAATAAAAGGTAGGTGGGTAAATAGGTAGCTTGACAAGATAGGTAGGTGGGTGCATGGGAGGGTAGGTAGGTAGGTAAGTAAGTAGGTAGGTTGGTGGTAAATAGGTGGGTAGGTAAATAGGTAGGTTGGTGGATAGGTAAGTGGGTACGTAAATAGGTGGGTGGGTGGGTAGGTAAGTAGTTAAATAAGTGGATAGGTAGGTAGGTGGGTGGGTAGGTAAGTAAATAAATAGGTTGGTGGTTAGGTAAGTGGGTGAGTAAATAGGTAAGTACATAGGTAGGTGTGGCGGGGGGGGTGTTTATGTTCATATCAAATGACTTCTAATCAATTTTTAATCATTGTAATGACAATTGGATGTCCATGTCATTTTATTATTAATCATGGATGTCATATAAATGAAATAAAAATGATGAAAACTCACATCCCCCATTTTGTTACCACCTCATTATCTATTAATCACATGCCCCTATATGCTTATTATTTTTTACACATAGGATTCAAAATAATAATTTGTAATTAAAGTCATACATATAGTCATTTAAGACTTGTAGTCATAGATTTCTTGGTTGCAAAGGAAAAAACTTCTTCTAGTTATATGCCTATGCTAAGTATACTAGAGTAATCTGGGTAACATTAGGTAGCCTAGGCTGGTAACATACATGTAGTTTGAGTTATTATATCTTAATAGACTAGCTAAGAAAGTATATTTATTAGTTAATATGTTCAACTACCTACTTACCTATGTAAGTCATGTTAAAATTAAACATGTTCATTACAATATTTTGTTCATAGCTTTCAAGGTGGTGGTGCAATGGTTAAGGCCTTGACTCCTCAATGTGAAGGTGAAGGTTCAAGTTCTCATAATTACAACCTAACCTACCTAAGCTAAGTCTAATTCATCTAGGTTATGGTAGAACTATAACCTATATTATCTAATTATATATATTGCCACATGTTCCCAAATAATTTGATGTAAATCTAAACATGTGAATTTAAAAATCAATGGTAACAATTTTTGTTATAAATCACATAACATACTATAATAAGGAGGAGGGTGATGATTCTTTTCAAGTCCAAACCATGGTGATCTTGTCAATGTGAATTGTTCATGGCTCATTTGTGCACCAATTTGGTTTCAATTTGCAATACCAACTTTTCTTTTTGTTTATGCAAATTTAATTTTGAACTCATCACATTGACTTTTTCCAAGTGCCATCATGAAAATTTTGCACAACCTTTTTACCCCAACATGTGGAGTGAAAGAATTAAACATTCTCATAATGCCATGTATCAAAAAGTTTGTCTCAATACCTTGTGACAAGCTTTTGGGGATGTATCAACTAGTTTCAACATTTTTGGATTATTTTTGAGTTTTCATCATTGTTGAGTTTTTTGTTATTTTGGCAACACATGCACTATTACTTGTGTAACATGATAGGTATGACATTTTTAATCATTCATATTTGAATTTGTATTGTGTGATGTTATATATGTTACACTGCAATTTCTTGAATGTCTTCTTGGATTATGTTTTTGAATTTTTCAACATTTAAATAAGGTGCATTATTGAGTTTTTGTTTTCATTTTTGTTGGATTCATCTTGGACCGAAGCCACAAATAATATGTCTACATCTTTAGATTCCTTGCATTCATGTAAAATGTTTGTTGAATGGAAAAATTTTATTAACAATTTTTGAGCAGTTACAAAAAAAACTCCAAAAAATAGCTACCAAAAGTAATTACAAAACTACTAACAATAGTTACCACATGTTACAAGTTATTAATGATTTGAAAGGTTTAATCAATTTCAATTGAAAATTTTAATATGGTCTTGAAAAGCTTTTTCCAAAGGTTGTAAAAATAGAACCTTAAAACACTTGATTTGGACTCTATTTGAGGAAGTCATGAATATTTGAATTTTCACACTAAAATACATTATTAGTCAACACCAACTTGATAAGATCTACCATTTTGGTAGGGGTACTAACGTTGTGATTGGTTGGTAGCATTAGTTTGGTAGGCACCAAAAATAGAGTGTAAAATTATTAGTTGCCCCTTGAAGAGGTCATGCTAACCCTTCACATGGTATAATGTTTCCACCATTTTAGGGAATCTTTTTTTTAATATGGAAAAGGCATAGAAATTAGCAATATTTTCCAATTGTTTATGTTTGATCCATTTTGAATACAACCATTTTTATTGTTATTATTTCATCTTTGTGTGAATTGAAAACATTTTTGTATTTATAATTGTTTAAGAACATTGGCAAGATATCAACAAATAGAGCAAGTGATTTGTGCAACTTTCATTTGATTCAATAGATTATTAAAGTTTATTCCAATAGAGTTATAAAAAATAATTTCCATAGGTATTTTTAAGGTTTGAAACTTGTGTTGAAGGTTATTTCATTGACTTTATAATTAAATGCAATCTATGGAAACTTTGAAAATGTGTTGTGCAATGAAATTGAGATTCACTACGAAAAAAAAATGTTTTGCGACTAGGTTTGCAACTCAATTTTTGAGTTGCAATGACCATTTGCAATTCATTGTATTTCTACACCCATGACTGCTATCAGACAAGTTGCATGAGTTACAAAAGATGTAACTCACTATCTTATATATTAAAGCAATAGTGGTGTCTGTCTATTTGTCTGTCCGGGCAGTGCCTAGAAAATTCTTCTAGTCATAACTTCCCCAGATGTAACTAATTCCAGAGAAAAAAAAAAATCAGGGGCAGTCTGATTTTTTGAAGAGCTTCCCCAGATGTAACTTCCCTAGATGTAACTGACTCCAGATAAAAAAGAAATCAGGGGCAGTCTGATTTTGTGAGGCAAAAGATTTGGTAGACTAGAAAAAAAATATTTAAGCCTTGGACAGCCCATAATTTTTTTTTTTTTCTTTTTTTGTATTGACCAAGACTACCTTTTTTTTCTTTTAACTACTGTCCGACCTGATTAAGGGGACGGATGAAATGTCCGTTCGGCTTGATGACGGGACGGATTTAGGGGAAGACCAGAAAAAAAATATTTAGGCCTTGGACAGCCCAGAATCATTTTTATTTATTTTTGTATTGACCAAGACTACCTTTTTTTTCTTTTAGCTACTGTCCGTCCCAATTAAGGGGATGGATGAAATGTCCGTCTGGCTTGATGACGGGACGGATTCTGGGGAAGCTTTTTTTCTTTTAGCTACTGTCCATCCCAATTAAGGGGATGGATGAAATAATATTAAAAAATAGGAAAAAAATTAAAAATAATAATAATAAATTTAAAAGTTTCTAAAAAAAAATTAAAACGCTAACCAAGTTTAAAGAAACCGGGGGACTTCACAGTGGCCGAAGGTCATGGGCACCCACTAGTATATATAATTTCACTTTAGTGTAACTCATTGTAAATTAATTGCAACTTTATCGCAATAATTCATTTTCAATTAGTATGCAACTCCCCTATGAGTAGGACCATAATGTCATGTTAACGTCATTTTTCATCCATTTATCAAACTTTAACACGTGGCACTTTTGAAGATTTTTTGGTGAATTTTTTTTGGAATATTGATATGCATCATCCATTATGATTATTCATTTTAAATGGCTTTAGATTCTAACATGTGGCACAATCAAAAGTTGCCACATGGCATATTAATTGAATTTTGGAAATAAGTGAATATATAAGTATTTAAGTAGGTCGGTACATAGCCATAGGTAGGTAAGTTGGTAACTCTTACATACCAACCTACCTACTTTCCTACCTACTTATTTAGGTAGGCAAGTATATAGGAAGGTAGAAAGGTAGGTGAACTAAAAATTATGTTTTATATTTTGCCTTTGGGGTTAAGCTTTTGTGAGTTCATCCCAACATGGCACATGTATTTTAAAGTGAGAATACAAGAGAAAATGCCTCTTTTATATAGTTTATCAAATAAGATCTTAAAGACAAAACATATGGGTTATATCTTTTAATTGAACCCTAGTTGCAATTAAGTTGCAATTATAAAATTAAAAAATCACATATTTTTTTTGTTTAATTTTAATTTGGTAATTAATCTGAATTTTATAATTAATCATCTGACATAATTATTTGAATTAAATATCCAATAATTAATTATTTGGATTAATTATTTGAATTAATTAATGTAATTCAGATAATTAGTTAATTCAGATAACTAATTATCAAAATAAGTATAAAATAATTAATCATCAAAATAAATATCAGATAGTTGATGATCAATATCACGATAATTGATGATCTGAATTCAAATATAATTCAATGATTATCCACCTAAATTAACAAAATTTATCATTTGAATTATTTTAATTAAATAATAAAAAGTAAATATTTAGTGAATTTAGATATTAGTTATTTATTTATAATTAACTATTTGATTTTAGATAGTTATTTATTTATTATCTGAATTAGCTTTAAAATTTATTTAAATTTGATTAATGAATTCATATGAATAGTTTATTATACATTTTAATTAAATTTTGGTAGTAATAAAATATATTACATATTAATTAAGAATTAATAAATTATTAACAAGTAATTCATTATGAAATATGAAATAATAAACATGAATTTGAGTAAAAGTTATCAAGGTGTATATAGACATATCCATATGGGCGTTTGCACTCTGAGGTGGTTCATTTTCGATGAATGTTACATTCTTTAAGAGTCCACATGGTAGTGTTAAAATGACAATCTATTTTGATATCACTAATTTAATGGGGAATTACATGGTGTTTAATGAATCAAAAAGCCCATACAAGAATAGTCATTCTAAATGATTTTTTAATCTACATGTTAAGAAAATAAAAAGTGAAATCCACCCAAAACTGATTATAATGTGGACTTATGAAAACATGGTTCATTTTAAGCCATTTGAAAGTCCATAATTTTTTTCTAGCAAATTTTTTGAACATTTGTTTTGTTTTGTTTCAACATATCATCTTTGAGTCCCTATAATATATCCCAAATAAAATTCATACAAAAAAATTCATGTATATAGAGGCAAAAACGACAAACTAGTCCATATTTTTCAATTTCAAAAATCCTTTACTATATATTTGGTATATATATTTTGCAATTTTTTTTATAGATTTTTTCTTTTTCAAGTTGAAAATCTAAATCTAGCCAAAAATTTGGAAAATTATTATTTTTATGCCATGTTAATAGCATGTAAATGCACACCATTTTTCAAAAACTAGATTGTGATGCAAAAAGTGAGCCAACTTACTTTGCAACCACCCATATGTACACCTTTATTGAATATTTAATAGAATGTACACATTGCCTTTAATTTCACAAATTTTTTGACTTAAGCTAATTAATTTAAATTGAGGGTTAATTATTTAATCTAGTTTTTAGTTCATATTAATTAAATAAATTAAGCCATAAACTAAGAGTTCATATTCAATATGCTATTTATAAATATTATATATTAAATATGCTACAAGATGCAACCCTTGTGGTGCCAAAGTGCTATTTGTAAAAAAATCAACTACTATCAATTCCACATTTGCTCATGTAATTTAAAATTTTCTTAGGTGTATAAGCTTGAATACTTTGATGTACCTCCAATATAAATATTTTAAATATAATTTATGTAGCATTGGCATCCAATTTGAAATCTACAAATTCACATTTTATATGGATAATGAATTTGTACTATTTTATTAGTGGTTAAGTAGTGGTATTGTAATGGCCATCTAATTGTAAAACAATGCCAATATTGTGGCCTTGTATTGGCACATATGTAACAACTAGTGGCATTTGGTGGTCACATTGTGGTATAGTTGTGGCACAATAGTGGGCAACTAGTAGTATAATAGTGGCCATTTAGTGGCAACATGGTGAGCAACCAATTACACAAACATACTTCATAGTTGAAAACCAATTACAAAGGTTATATGTCATGTATGGTGGGAATGTGGACACATGGTGTAATCGCACGTATGAAAGTTGTACGCTAGTTCCAAAAAAATTGTTCAATGTGTAGCTTGTTTTTAATAGTTTTAACGTAATTACAAGTTACAATTACAATGCAACTCTTTAAAAAGTCAAACGTAATTTACTACATGTGTAAATACAGTGCATATAGATTACTGTATATGAAACACACTTAAAACTATAGTGCAACTACCGAACAATTAGCTTATTTTTTAACATGGAAATTTATTTATTAACTCACCATATTTATAATGTGTAATTGCATAGGAGTTGCACTTTGGAGGACATAGTTGCAATACAAATTGTATTTGAGTGGTTTTTGAGCTCTAGTTGCAAGGTAATGTGGTCTCCATGGACACAATTTCTCAGAGTGACTTTAAATACTTTCTATAATTATTGCAAGTTTGTTATATATTTTTTTTAAAACTCATTAGATTCCTAGGTGTGTATATTAAAATGTGAAGATGGATTAAAATTATTTAATTATTTGTGTAATTTTCATGTGTA
>Ga0209611_10007364_pt1 | contig 17664 bp, 16 predicted proteins | sample S1TSphgellanicum_3_FD_187693 | JGI IMG/M metagenome (GOLD analysis project Ga0209611, IMG submission 187693) | Host-associated microbial communities from peat moss isolated from Minnesota, USA - S1T2_Fc - Sphagnum magellanicum MG (SPAdes) (version 2) | ecosystem: Host-associated > Plants > Peat...
AAAAAAAAAAAGAAAAAAAAGAAAAAAAAGAAAAAAGAAAAACAAATCACTGGTGGGGACCCCTAAGGTTTGATTTTGTTTCTTTTGTGATGGGCATATCTGTATGAGTGCATTCTCCCAAGGGAAGGGCACTCAAGGGTGTTCTCAAACCTTAGGAGAACGCATGAGTATGGGAACCTCCCCTTATGTAAACAACTCGGTGTTTATTTCCTTGCCTTTTTCCCATTTCATAGAAAAGAAATAGGAACATGGGAACATGGGAACGTATAAAATTGGGGGAGTTCCCCTGGAATAACGCCCTAAGGTTCTTCTGCTAGGGGAGATCCCTCAAAATATACATAGAAATAAAAAGAGAGTTGTTTACGGATGGATGTATATGTGCCACCAAAAAAAAAAGGACAAAAAAAGGAGAAGTATGGATGTATATTTTACCTATGGTTTACATCCATTCATTTGTGGTTCCAGCTTTGCTCCATGGTGTGAGCTTGCTCCATGGTGTGAGTACTATTGGTAGGGGGGTGTCCTTATGATGCCACCCTGACTTTCTCTCTCTCCCAGGGTTGCTTTTTCACAGGACCTTGGTTGGCTTTATCCATGAGTGGAATCAAGTTCTGGGGAGCAGCATCCCCTCCTTCCTTCCTTTTTCTCCAACAACAAGATGCAGCAGAAAAGGAACACATAATAATAAGAAGGCAAGTACCTAGTAGTAATAGCCTAGGCTAGGAAACATTCAAAACTTGCTTTCAAACATCACAACTTTCACACATGTGGGAGGGAGATATTCACGTCACAAACAAAAGAAAGAAAGAAAGCAAATCAATCCAGACAGTTTATACTTATCCACATGACAACAAATCCCTGACAACTTTCTTCCCATTGTTGATCATCAGCTCAGAAAGAAAATATCTTGTCTGACTCTCTCTCTCTCTCTCTCTCCGTCCTGCTTTTTTCTAGGCAACAAACTTTGTAAGTGGATTGTGATGCCTGTCTCTAGTGCTGTCTCTAGTGGGTGGGGGGGAAGTGGTTGGCTAAATGCTGCTGGAATATTAATCTGCATGTCATTTATGTACATTGACTCCTACTTCCTGGGAAGCAGAAACCCACAATGATTTGCTAGTGGAAAGGGTAGGACGTTATATATAAACACCCCCCCCCACCCACATTGAACTTCATGCGGGGCTTCTTGTTTTGTGCCTTGCATGATTCATGTTTTGAATCAGATAATGATTCATGTTCTAATGTATTTGCGCAGAACCAAAAAATTTGACATGATTTGCAAGTCCCTAAAGGGATTTGAAACCACCACCACAAGCAAGTAAGATTTGTTATTAACATTAACATACTTGCTATCACTGGAAACAATTGCATTCAAGCTTTTCATTTGAACATCCCTGTGACAGAACTGTGCAGACCAAATCACCTCCCAATTCCCCACCGAAGTTCGATGTGGGTGTCTAACTAACATTCATAGTAGAAAGGTGCATTTGATCACAAAGTTCTCACAGAAGTGAAGTGAAGGGGACTCAGGACAGCAAGTGCCAAGTTCCAACTACCATTGAGGTTCAGGAAAGGTCATCCAAGGTAGCAACTGGTTTACCACTCTTGTATAGGACCAAACTTGATTGAAATGTGCAAATCCAATTTCAGATTTGCCTGCTTCTGTTGTCATGAATTCAGTGTGCAAAATATTATATATATATATATATGGATATGTGGGTTGTGTTTTGCATTATCTCATCATTTTATTTGGCTCTACTTTCTGGCAGAAAAGTGTATCCCTTTCAGTCTGTGGGCTGACATAAGGTGGTATGACTCCCAAGCAAATTCTTATATGAATATCATATAAGGCACCCATGAGTTGACTTGTGTATTTAAGATTATGGAGTGTTGGAACAGTTGAGGCTTTCCATACAAGTGAAGAAGCTCAGCCACAAGTGGGCTCCAGCTTCCAAGCCTTCTAGTGTGCAAACAATTTCATCAAGCCTGACATATTTACTGGGCCAATTCATTGAACTCTTTACCTAATTCACTGCCAAATAATGGCTGAGGATTTATGCTTTAAGACTTAACCCAAATCCATATTCCCAATGTGAATGTTTTTTCCTTTAAAAAATTGTCAGAAAATGATCATACAGTTAATACTTATTATACCTGAGACTATGAGAGCATATCCAGCTATACTCAGTATCTGACCCTGCAAAAATATTTGTAGCATCAAAGTTTTAATAGTTATTTACTTTTTCCCAACCCGACCCATAAAACTAAAATTGGGACTGCAAATAGGTGGAGAGACTGGGATAGCAACCCACCTGGACCAATGAATCTATCTAAGTCGATCAATAGCAGGTGTTAGGTTTTTGATGTTCAACTTACCAGCCTCCACAAACAGTGGAAAAAATACTGGGCCAAAACCATTTCGCTGAGCCAAATTAGCATGTTTTGACTTTCCCCCATCCAATTTTTTTATTTCCATACTGAGCACCAGTGGAGATCTAGGGCACCTAAGTTCCATGCTTAATAAGGAGACTAGGTTCATGATCATGGGTAATTAGCAGTGTTGGGTGGATCTTGGATTTTCAAAGAACTGCTGGTTCCAGCATTTGAAAAAATAATCAGAATCAAAGAACCATGAATTCCAAGTATTTTGGAAAAAAACTTAAAAGAACTGCTGGGTTTATCAGTTCTTTGTTGGTTCTTTAACTTCTTCTTTTTCCCAGGTCAGAGCCAAGGGCAGGTCTTTGAAATTTTGACCTCCACCGGTTATGCGCATATATGCCTCATCTGACCTCTGTCAGGGGTTTGGTCCAGAATCAAAGAACCGCCCAACACAGGTAAATTAGCTATCCACAACATGACCTAGTTAGTCCATCTAAACTCAACCACAGTCATTTACAAGGGCTCCTTAAACCTTAAACCCCCATCCATTTTGTATCATGATGTTGATTCATAACTACTCTCAGATGATCCATGACAAACAGATAGAGCAGATCACATGCTAGGGAGCCAAAGCCCAGTTAATAAAACCCAAAGAATCTAGTATATTAAACTAGCGAGATCAACTATCCAGATCTTAAGGAATTTTCATATAAAGTTTCAGACAACCTTTTGGCAGACTTATTATCATGACCTTACTCTCATTATTCTGCATGGAAAGAAATACTTACACAATAGAGTTATCCGTAATGTCAGGCAATTAGGGGGCGAGAACGGCCAGTTTCGGCATAATAGGGCATCAAACGCGTAACTGGGAATGAAAATTTTACAAAAAGAAATAACTGGGGACCCAAACTAGTTTTTCCACCGATTTTGGTAGTAAATTGAGTTTCATCCTGTGTTTCCTTTTTCCTGAGCGCCTGCACTGCTGCTACATATATTTTCACTGCTCCTATCTGTAAAACTGCTGTAATTACTCTCGAACCTTGTGCATTAAATGCTGAGTTTCATCATTTCATACCCAGATTTAATGAAATTTCATTACTTTGCAGATAGCATTGAAAGTGGGGATAGGGGGGCGAAAGCAGAGTAGATATGGGGTGAAAGAGAGGGTGACTTTTCGGATAACTCTACCGAACATTATTCATCCTTTCTTCTTAAAGACTGTGTGTAGCACACATCCCCACTCTCCCCCTCCCCCCGCCCCCTCTGCGTTGTGGGTAGCAGTTTTAAGGAGAGAAATAGACAACAACAAACAAAACAATGGGTAGTGTAATTAGTGTTCAAGTGTGTATCCCACACGCCCAGCCCAGCTATGTGGGATGTCAGTTGCTCAGATTGTACACACAAAGTTACAGTACCTCCTTATAAAGACCTAGACCTACTGGGATTTCTGTAGCAGATTTGGAGTTTAGGTTAAAGAGCATACTAGGTGTTCTGTAGCAGATGTGGAATTTTAGGTTAATTAAAACCCTAAACCCTACCTGGTGTTCTGTAGCGGATTTGGAAATTTAGGTTAATTAAAACCCTAGACCCTACTTGGTGTTCTGTAGCAGATGTGGAAATTTTAGGTTAATTAAAACCCTAAACCCTACTTGGTGTTCTGTAGCAGATGTGGAAATTTTAGGTGAATTAAAACCCTAAACCCTACTTGGTGTTCTGTGGCAGATTTGGAAATTTAGGTTTTTTTAAATATCCTAATTTAGAGACCAGTAAAAATCATGTGTAAAATCCCTTATGTGTCAGAGGAGATGAAGTGTAATAAGTTCCCCCCCACATTGGAGAGAAAATTAGGGTAATAAATAAGTAACATCTTTTTTCTCCAATCTTTCACCATCATTATTTCCCCTTTCCCTAATTTATAAAAGAAACTAGGGGTGTCAAGAAAGCTCATCTTATTGAAAAACCTAAGCATCTAGTGAAAGGAGTTGGGAGGGCCACCACCTCACACAAATAAAATGTATCATATGGTGTTTAATTCTTAAATTTTGCTACTCTAAAACTAGCTCAACCCAAGTCTTGCACAATTTTGCATTGGATGAAGGATGAAGTACAATGAAGATTATGTTGGTTGGGGCCAATATTGTACATAGGATTGAGTGTTTGCACAAAAGTAGTACTTGATATAATAATAATTTTTTTTTTGCTTGGCCAAATAGAATGATTATCTAAGTGGTTTTATTTTAATTTTTTCTTAGTTTTCATGTTTATTGGTGGGATTGGGAAATAGTTAGGTAAACTATTTTGGATCCGTGTTTTTTTTCCTTTCCAATTTGTAGTGTAGGCCTCTCAAGATAATTTTCAACTTCATTAGCAATAGTATAGAAAACACAGACAGTTGTTTGAAAAGAAAAGTTTTTTTAAAAAACCAAAAACATCAACCAAACATTGTTGAAATAACACACCTGTGCATTATGCACAGGGTTCACACTAGTTTGGCCAAATTTTCGACATCAAAAAAAAAAAGAGAAAGAAAAAAAAAAAGAAAAAAGAAAAAAGACACTGCTACAAAGGAATGGCTGGGTGAGGGAAGAAATTAAGGCATTAAAGTTTTGGCCTCAATAGGAAGTGAGTGAGCGAGTGAGTCGTCGGCTCCACTGTGCTGGTCCTTATTGAGAGGAGGTCCGGGAGGTTTGGAGTGTGGAGGGGCAGCGGTCGGACGGACGGACGGACGCACAGACGACGGCTCATCAACATCAGCACTGCAACCAAAAATTGAAAGCTCTGCGAGTCACGTGATAAGCACACTTCTCCCTTATCTCCGTAGCGCTACTGTCTCCAGTACTGTGTACAAGCAGGCGTGTTAGCGCACTGTAGAGCGAGAGTGTTTAGGAGGAGGCCCCAGGGGAGTAGTTATTATTGCCATTTGTTTTTTTAAAAAAAATTTAAATTTGTGTTTTTGGCTCACTTTTGTGATACAGCGACAGTGGCGATCATCCATAGGGGAATGAATTTAGCCTAATTGGGTTACAATCTATATATTATGAAAGTAGAGAGTTTTAAAACATCCTTACATATCTTTTTGGCTAAACCTACTTGAACCATGAGTAGAAATCTGGAGATTCTTCTTGGACGAATATTCTGGCCATCGAAAATCTCAAAAAGCACTTGATGTTAGCACTTTTGATTTTTGATTTTTGATTTTTTTATTTTCTTTTTGGCTATATAGCCAGTTTTTTAAACATGGCCAGTTGTAACCAGTCTTTTTTTTTGGCGAATTTTTAAAAAAAAAGAAAAAAAAAGAAACCTGGAAGTAACAGAGTTTTTACTTCTTTACTATGCCTCTCACTCAACTTGAGCTACTGCAGCTGCTGCTCCCACAAATGCGCTTCTCCGCCTGCATTGTGTAGTTGGATTGTAGTTTATGGATTTCTGAAGAGCTTTGTTGCCTTAGCTGCTGATCATGACCCAGCTGTTCTTGAAATTGCATGCGCTGACAAGTACTAATTTTCCAACACTATATCACAGTTGCGTCATTAGAGATCGTAGTCATGAGTTGAAATGCTGTATGTGATGAAAGAAGACGAGAAATAAAAAGCCTCGCTTCCTGAAGAGAAGAAAGCTTATGAGGAGTTTTGTTGTGTGCTTCTTGTCATGCATGTGCTATAGACTATGTACTCTGCTGTAGACGCAGAAAAAGTAGTAGAGTTATATATGTAATACAGGAAATGGGTCTCGAGTGAGGGAAGACAAAATTGGGTGTTGGAGCCTAGCTACGTCAAGGCGCCTTTGTGATCACTAGATCACCAGCACCTTCACCACGTGCAGCAAGTGTAGCTTACAACAACATATGTACGTCATTTGGCTGTTGAAGGTGGGAGTTAGGATTGCTTGAACTGAACTGTGGGGTGTTGCTTTGTGGAATAGTACTCGGAGCTAGCTGGGGAAGCTGGAACTCCAGCTTCAAGATCAGTCGGTTTGTGCAGCAGCAAAATGCTTTTCTGAATCCTCACCTACCTAGTTCACTGTAAACTCGCGGGGATCTTCGACCATTGTCGCAGACTAAACGTCATTCTCTGTGATTTCTCTATAGCGTGTGCCTGTGGAAGCGGTCATGATCAGAATGGGTGTGCCAGTAGCTGACCAAAACATGGAGCTCTCTTCTTCGACTTCCTCCAGGCGATCAAACGGGTCAGCTAATTTGCAGCAATCAGGCATACGGCCGTGCATGAACGTTATAACAGTTTGCGTGGATCACGTGGAAGCTGAAAAACCCATTAACGAGAGTACTAATGTGAACGGCAACGAGAAAAACCAAACCGAAGCTCGGGATGAGGAGGCACCCGGCGCCATGGTGCAGCACTACTCGCACCGGGCTCCCTGGTTGAGAGCGTTGGTGTTGGGCGCCAACGACGGTTTGGTGTCCATAGCGTCCTTGATGATGGGGGTGGAGGCGTACAACAAAGCCGGCGGATGCGAGTCCGGCGCACACCCGGCGGCCGTGAGCGGGCTGGCAGGCCTGGTGGCCGGAGCTTGCAGTATGGCCATTGGCGAGTACGTTTCTGTGTTTTCTCAACGTGACAGCCAGCTTGCGGATCTCCAGATAGAGCGCCAGGTACGTACCTTCTTCTTCTTGTCAATTCGCGAACTTAGCTATAGCCGATAGTAGTATGTGTAGCAACATGCTTCCCACATTTCTTGGACTATCCATTGACATGGTGCTTGAACCAGGTGGCAATATGGAGCCTCAGTGTAGTCCACTCCGAAGCCTAGTTGCAATGCTAGTGGCGCAAAAATCATGGCTGCTTTTAGTTGCGATGCTGTTAGCTAAAAAACCATGGCTTGCTTTTAGTTGCGATGCTATTAGGGGAAAAACTATCGTTGCTTTTAGATGTGATGCTATTAGAGAAAAAACCATTGTTGCTTTTCGATGTGATGCTATTAGCGGAAAACTCATGACTATTAGTTGCGATGCTATTAGCATAAAAATGATGTGTGCTTTCACTGGCAAACATGCTATGAGAGTAAAAACCATGCCTGTTTTTAGTTGTGATGCTATTAGCTTACAAACCATTCCAGGCTGCTTTTAGTTGTGATGTTATTAGCATAAAAATCATGTTTTGTTATCGTGTAACTGCATAGATATTTTGGCGTCAGTGTCACCCGTTGTTCAGGGGACATTAACATGGATGTGATTATTGATGCAGGAGCATATGCAGCGGCCAGAAGCAGAGCTTGAAGAACTCACCCAAATCTATGTTGGCCGTGGCCTCACTTATTACTTGGCTAAACAAGTAAGTGATTGCAAGCCAACAAAAAAAACTACTTCAAGGGGGATAGATCTATCAACTCATGATGTAAATCGCCAAAACGACTTTTGCAACGTTTTCACATGTTCTTGTTAGATTCTGTAGTTCAATCTCTTTATGCAACTACTTCGCTAATAATTCTTGTTGGAGGTATAAGGAAGGTAAGGATTTTTTTGGGCTCTTGCAGCTGGGTGGGGCCAGGCTGAAACCCTACGAAAAGCCCAAGAAAACTTCCTTAACTGTTACCTTCCAAATTCTGGAAATTAGCTGGCAAAGACCTAACCCAATGTACCTTGAGAGTTCAGTACAGTGGATCTATTCTTGTTTTCGACTGTGAGGGAAAGTGAAGACATTCAGAGAAGTTGCACAATTTGATGGAAAATCATTTCCATATTTGATAAGCTTAGCAGCAGAGCTTGAAGGTTTGAGAGAGCTTGAAGGTTCACTACATCATTCGTGACTTGATGTTCTTGGCATGTGCCATAGCAATAATGCTTTTGATGTGGGCTTTGCTTGCAGGTGGCTGAAGAACTGTCAAGAGTAGATGCATTGAAGGCACATGCACGAGATGAGCTGGGAATAGACTTGGACAACCTTTCGAATCCCACGCAAGCAGCAATTGCTTCTGCAATGGCTTTTTCTGTTGGTGGAGTGGTACCCCTTCTTTCGGGATGTTTCATATCACATTACACAAATCGGCTCTTGTCCATTGTATTAGCATCATCTTTAGCACTGGTTGTTTTTGGTGTGATTGGAGCACGTCTTGGTGGTGCAAACATGGGCAAAGCAGCGGTGCGTGTATGCTTGGGAGGTTGGTTGGCCATGCTCATCACATATGGAACCATTCGCATCTTTTCATTCACAAGATTGTAGTCCCCCAACTGGTTTTCTTTTGCTTCTGGAGTGGATCACATGACTGCAACTAAAGATTTACAGATTAACAACCTTCCATGTGTTGTCCATACTAGAATTGAACCAAAAGTACCCCCACCTGTCCCTGGGTTAGAACTTCAAATGGTCAGATTTCCACTACTACAGTTGCAGTATATTTTGGAAATCTGAAATTATCAATTTGGGACTTATGTCAGAATTTTGGTTTTGTTCATATGAAGGCCTGTGCATAGTTATTGTTTTCTGCTGCACACAAATTGCTTCTATTTTTTGTAATTTTCTGTAAATTTGGAAATCGATATTTCTTGTTCTGAATGTACTGACAAAAATTCAAGTCCAATCATTTTCTAAATCATCCACCAAAAAATCTACTTAGACAAAAGTTGGCTTCTAGAAGTTTGTGTAATAGATGTTTTCACATATACTAAGCTTGTTGAACATAATGTGTTTTCTGGTCTGCTTCAAAGAGGGTTGACAGATCCATGTAGTTTTCATTTGGTCACTATATTTTGAGGAATGTTCACCAGATGTGAATTCATTTTTGGGGAACTATATGGAACATTTTCTATCTTAACTCATGCTGGTTGTAACTTGCAAAAAGGGCCAGAGCCATTTCACGGCAGCTGCTTGTTTTGCTACAGCTGCAGATGAGTGGTTTCACAACTCGAGCAAATATTAAACATCCAATCTAATTACATCTCTCAATCCAATGGTGAAAGTGCGTAGAACAGTCAATTTAAGCAAAAATCTCTGTGGGTTCCATCCCAAGCATGTTGAGGTTCCCAGACCTTAAGTTGTTCAGAACTAAATCTAGATCAAAATGTTCACTTTAGTTGGAAGTTGTGATTTTGCAGAGTTGTCTTCAGATCTAATAGTACCATATCTTCCAAATCATTCATCCTGGATTGCTGGCCCTGCTCTGAATCTGATCTGCCAATTCACAAACCGCAAAGGCATAGCTGATGCTAATGTTATACCGCATGATCACCAGGAAATTGTGGCATACCAAAAAGCCGTCCCCTCTTGATCTGTCTGGAACAATCTGCCCAAATGCAAATGAAATTGTCAGGTTATGACACCTCAATGCAGTCCCATTGTCAACATTCAACGTCAGTACCCTCAAATCTGCACAGTTTTTTTTGAGTGTAGCTGTAGGTAGCCTTACATAGTGTAATAGGCTGGCTGGCATTTTGAAAAGCCTAATGCCTGCCAACGCTTTTAGCTTTTTCTTCATGATACCCATCAGGTTGATGGGTATCATGCGAATTTTTTTAATAAAAAACCACAACAGTTTTTACAGTGTAAAGCGCTTTGGGGTAGGGTTTATGTTGGGCCCATACTCAGCTCCACCTCGCAGGGCCCTTATTCCCATAAAGCCCTCCCCCTCAGGCCCCTACACTAAATGGGTCATATTATCTATGGGCTCATACTGGCATTTGAGAATTATCCCCCTGCTATGCAAGGCATTGATAAAATCACTCTTTAGTCCTCCGCTCTAAAGCACACCTAAAGAAGAGGACAAACTGATGGAAAGGAGGCAGTGTTGTTTGCACATACCAGGCTAGTCATCTCATCCAGTGAAAGGGGAGTCTTGCTGTCTGCATCTGTACAGACTCCATGCTTACTTTGCCAATCAGCTACTGTCTTCTTCACTCCTACACCTAACAAGGACTTGTCCACTTTCTTTGCTAAACTGACCTGAACAGCAGTAAAATTTTCAATGTCCTCCATTTTTTAAGGAACAAACCTCAGAACATTCCTTTGCATGTAATGAGAAAAACAGAACTTGACTTCACATATATTGAGATCAGGCTTCCTAATGGTAGCCATAATATTCATAATGTATTGTTGTGGAATTAGAAATATGGAAAGTAGTTTTTCAAGATGTCAGCAAGCATCAAAAAGTACATCACATTGCTCAAATGTTGAATTTCCTATAAAAGTTTACCTTTTGGAAGAGAGGGCCTCCGTTCTTCCATCCATGATTCTTCAAATAATTTGCCATTGATGCTAAGACATCAGCTTGTGAGTCCCATATATCTGTGTGATTTGCAAACATTTTGTCATCTCCATTTGTGAAGTCTGAAGGGACAGCTACTATAAATGCTCAAGAGTAAACATTCTTAAGCTTGCATACTATGTCACAGATACTATAAAAATATCTATCAGACTGCCAAGAAAACTCCATATCAAGACTTTGAAGATAACCATTGCGTCAGTTCCAGTGACAAGCTGCTATAACTGCCCATGACTTCACTAGCAACTGATGATGGTGTAGATAAGTACATAATAATCTGCTAAAATGTTTTGGCAAACTATGACACAAGCATCTATGTCATGAGTTTCTGTCATTTTTCTGGAAGCCAACAGGAAGACCCAGTCATGATGTTGGTCAGTGCTCAAGAGACACAGCCAATCAAAATAGTTAATCGTCCTCAATGCTTGCTAGGCATCATTTGTCTACTTTTAGCTCCTCCCTTTAGAAGCAATCGTCTAAGCCTATATATATAGTATAAAGATGCCTACTACAAACATACCTATAGAATTGCAGAGAAATTTCACAACACTTTGAATGTAACACAACAAGAATGATTGTGGTCTTGACTTTACAAGTGTCACTCACAAAGTGTCAGACCATCACCTTCATCACAAAATCATCTCCAGACACAATGGGATGACAGATCATGATAATGGCTGGCACTTGAGGCATAGCACCAATACTATAAGCACCCATACAAATAGGCACCCGACATACTGGAACTGAGAAAGAATAATAATTGTATCAAAAGTCCCAACCAAAAAAAGATGTGAAGAACTTCAGAAGCTACACCTTGGAAGTTACAATACTTTTGGGCCTTAGAGAATATCTGTGAAAACACCTGAAGTGGTTCCTGGTAGATTTAGGAGCCTTCCTCATGACCTTATCACATGGTTATGATTAAGAAATCTGACCTTTATGACCATCACCATCATAATCAACTGCATATTGACGGAAACTTGAAGGCATAAATTGGCATTGACCCATAGCTCCTGCCCAGGAGCCAAGTAACTGTCTGTTCCCACTGGGCCCATGACCCGCCTCTAACATCAACATTGCCTCAATCAGCTGCTCCCGGAAATATTCCCTTCGAGTTGCCTGTTCTCACAGACAAAAAGCTGTTAACTTCATTGCTCACAATTAGTAATATCTGCTGGCAAATGATCGAAGGCACATCATGCTGGCTAACCATCTCAGAACTAACAGCTGTATAAGTTGAATTACCTGCTCTGATGTGAAACCAAGGGTTACAAGTGCTTGAATTACATCCCATTTGCCTGTGTATGCGCCATAGCTATTTGTCACAAAGAAACACCAAGAGGAGATATAAGGACCTAAAAGTGCAGAAAACTGCATGTGGGTTCACTTAGAAACAAAATACAGGACAGGAAAAACCATGAAAATGTCATTAATTTTGCAATATGAGATCATAGCAGAAATATTGCAGAATATGTCACTCAGGATGATAAAACGTGTGAATAGAGTAAAACTGCAAAGTTAATAAGTCCCTAGACACACAATTAGAGAATCAGAGAACATAGATTAAGGTGTGCTAGATCACAGAATAGAGGTCAAAACTGCACTATCTACATGAAGCTGTAGAGAGACAAACAGAGATCTATAGGGAGCAGAGTACACCTTGTTTCAATACCCCAAATTGAGACCAGAATAGGTGCAGGAACACCATATTCTTCAAAAATATTTGCCAACAGCAAACTGTTGTCTTGGAATGCAGTTACTCCACTTAATATCCTTCCCTCATCCACCATTCTAGGGCATGCACAAACAAATTCAAAGACTTTGCTGGTAAATTACAGTGGTACAATTATTGCACATACATGAGGGTTGCAAAGAAAAGAAGTCAAAATAGAGACCTATGTTTTCTCAAGATCCTGAGACAGTAAAGACCCAGGATCTGAAATCCAGAGACATTTTGCACCTTTGCAGGTCTAAAGCTCATACTCTTAGCCTTCAACCCTAGACAGCCTCATGATCTTCAACTGATTGCCATGAGATCCATTCACCTCTTTAAATATGCATCAAGTGAAAGTTTGACTTCTGGAGCATTTCTGCTCAGTTGTATGGTTGGTAAAGAAAGTTCAACATTCTGGAGAGTGGACTCAAGAACTTGCTCGCTGACCCCCTGCTGACGAGCATCATCTTTCACTCCCTCCAACCACTTGGTGAGCTCCAGTGACCTGCCTTCTTTTCCACTCTTATGAACCCTTTGCACCTGCATTTGCCAAAGACTTGCCTCAAGCTGGTCTTGTGCTTTCTGAAACTCAGATACATCAACAATTGCAATGTTGAATCAAATGGAATTTTTTTCATCATCTCACGTCTCATCAGTTCATTCTCAAGGTTACGAAATTTTAGAATGGTCTCCTATCTGTGGAGTCAGAGTCTACCTCTTCAAGCTTGGCAGGTTGATAGGTACCATGGACTTTAGGAGAGAAGGAAGAAGTTTGGGGGGTACGCTCATTGCCCACAAATAGCACTGAATATGATGGACAAGGCTTGTTTGCATCTCCATGAACAAAAAGAGCAGAGTGTGATGTGGGCACTAGCTGACTTGATTGTTGCTTCTCAGCTTGTGATTGAGCTTGATGGAACTTCCTTGGATTGAGATGGCCTGGGTAAGCTTTCTTCAACAGGAAAGTGGCAAGAAATACAGAAAAGAAGACCAGAGCTGCCCATCTCACCTTTGAGCAAACTATAGAATAAAAGCTTGCAATTGTATTGAGTTTCAGAAGGAGATTCTGTAAGCAGGGAGAAGGACTGTCCAATTGGAATTCGTCAGCGTGCAATGGAACATCAGAGGGTGCAGAATCTGCATGCAAACTGGAAACACCCTCCAGAAAGAGGGATCTTGATCTGGGTGAAACCTTCAATTGATCAAGAAGCTTCGAGAACTTTCTACCCAAACTCATGGATAGAGGAAAGAGAACCATGGATCTATGATTTCGAGGAAATGAGAGGGACAAAGAATGGGATGAATGCTTGAAAATGGCCAACACAGATCCACAATGGCTGCTTCGGAATGTCCCATCACAGACTTTAGAGACTGGCAAGACATGAGCGAAAGGTGGATTATGGAGAAGGCAAGTTTGGAACACCAACAAACCCATTTTTCAAACTATTTCTAAATTTCAGCCATGGTGTATGATAACAAATTTTGTAATGGCAGATAATAAGCCAAGTAATATTTGTGGTCCTGATTCTGCCATTTTCTGCATCAGCATGTACCACCGCAAACAGATTAGACACCAATAATGGTTGCGGTATAAGATGTGCATACTATACAAATGATCAGGAAACAAAGATGGAAACTTACAAATTTTTGGTGCTCTGAAAAAGCTTCAGGAGGACCCTGAAAGGTCTCAAACTTTATACCATGAGTTTAGATCAACCTTGTCAAGATTGCAAACTTCTTGCTTTCGAAGAGATCCAGAAATTGGTGAATTCATGTATATCTCTCATAAGAATCAAGAAATTGGTGAATTTATGTGCAATCTCGGCTCATTACCCAAAAAGTGACAAGGGTTTCTCTGAAACTGACTTGATGACTAAACCCTAATCCTGGAACAGAACTTCGTGTGCAAAACCTAAGTTCAATTGGCTAACCTCCATGCATCATGGCATTTCAGAGTTGTAATTGTGCATGCTAAAGAGGGTAGGAGATCGGCCTGCTTTCGGCAGAACAAACTTCTAGTGTTTCCCACAGTCCATGGTCCATACATCCTAAAACCTAAACCCTAAAATCTGGATCCTTGGTTTGGCTGATGTCAATACGTTCACGATCAGCTTTCAACCTGCCCTTATAAAAAACTGCACTACTGGTGAGCCATCCGCCGCTCAAGATACTTCAGGACTTGATTCGACATAGTTCGTTCTTGTAGGGTTTGTAAGTAAGTTTCAGCGGTATCTAACGAACCGTCAAGGCAGAAACATGAGAACATAAAACACTTACCAGAATTTGAAGCTAAGTAGTGTGATGACAGGAACAGCCAATGCCTAGTCTCCGACGTTGTTCTCTTCTCACTCGTCCACACTTTATACTGGATGGCCTAGAAACAAGCCCGTAGAAAAGGGACTAGTAGGACTCTGCTCCGTCCATGCCTATTTCTCGTTTCCGATCCCTTCTCAGCTGATCAGATTCTCAACTTCAAACAGATCCCTCTCTCAAAATGTACTTAACTAAGAAAGAGCAACTGGAGATGGAGACAGAGAGACGAGGAAGATGCAGCAAGCCGTCGTCAAGGGTGGCGATGGCCTTGTCTCCTCGGAGAAGACGACCGTTCTGTGGTATTATCTGATAATGGTAATGGGATTTCTCTATGGAATCGAACTCTTGTGTGGAAGTTGTAAATGCCGCCTGGTGCCAATCAATCTCATCCAACTACTTTAATGGCAAATAGGACACAGAGACGTCTATTGGAGATGTATATTGACCTTATCACACATTCCTGGCCGGGGACGAAATCTGGCCACAGATTGCCAGAATTTTTTTAGAAAAAACCCTGGTTGGATGTGTTGACCTAATGTCAGCATGCAAAATGCGGTTGAACGTGGAAAAACAAGTGGGTTTGCTTTCCTTTTTTCTTGCAAATCTATATGTTTAATTGACGGCATGAATTTTGGGATGGATGGGGGACAGGAGGTGAGAGTGCAATTTTTAGGTTTTGGTTCAGAGGATTGTCAGTGGGTCTCTATCAAAAATGCAGTTCCGCAACGCTCCTTTCCTTGTGAAACCGTAAAAGTGCGTGGTTGTTCTTCCTGGTGAGACCTTATTCTTTGTTTACAAGTCATTTCCATGAAATCTAGTTTTGAAGATTGTCAATTCTAAGTTGCATAAATCTGATTGTCACAATTTTCTATGGAAGGGGATGCAAGAAATTTTCTTGGTTACACAGTTGTCATCACTCTAGATGCTCTAGAAAATAGATTTCATCATCATCACATGATGAAATCTATTTTCTAGACCATAACTAATGATGTGTTATGTCATATGGCTTCAGAATTTTTAGATCTGCTGTGAGCAAGAGCTTATAATGGTTCTGCTAATGACTATGAAATAAGAGTAATGGGTTATTGGAATGTAAGGCAACCTTTGAATAAATGTAGGTTGCTGTCAACTTTTGGGCTCCATACTTAAACAATCTGTCAACTTTTGATAAGACATGAATAATGTAGATTGTATCATGCATTAATCTTTAACAATGCTTGATTGCATCCAAAAGATTTATAAGTATGTTTTATGTATGGGCCACCATTGATTCACTTCATCATCTAATATGCAAGTGAAGAATAGCTCATCTTCAGCATGGGTACCGGATATAGAAGTTGAGATCCATGACATTGGAAGGTTATCAAAGTAATCAATTGCAATCCAAAGATCACAAGGGAGGAGATGTGATAATCCAGGGCACCTCAGATGAGGGTTGGTATTTCAAATCTTTTAGCAACATTCGCCTTTGAAAATCCATAAGTGCAATCACATTTGCAATTAAGGGAGATTACTTGAAAATTAAGGGAGAAGTTCTCCGTCATATTAGCTCTCACTAGCATCAAAGTTTTTCATTTTCTTTTCTACCCTAATATAAAGCTGACATGATGCTCTAGTGCAGAGAGTAATTGAGACAACGAAACAGGTGAAGCAAATGGGGGTGTAACCTAACCTATGAAAACATACACAACTCTCATCCATGGATGGGCTTCTGCATCATGCCCATTGAAAGCCTTAGCATGCTATGATGAGATGAAGGCTGCTGGATTGAAACCAGACAAGGCCCTCTTCCATTGCATTATGGCTTCTTTACTTTTATGAGCAATAATAGCCCATGAAATGGTTTTTGATGGTGTGTGGAAGGTAAGCTCTAAATGGTGGTAGTTCATGTTAGTCCGTTGGCACGAATTTAGTGTCCTGTGTTTGTTTATGACCATATCACACAAGCTTTTTCAAACTACCTTACATTAAAAGACCTTCATGTTATTGTTCTGAAATAAATATGACAAGTTTCAGCAAGTTTGGTCCATATGATCTCAATTTCGTTAGTGTTAAAACTTACCAATCACTCCATATTTCACATTTTCATCCCCACTTCAACCCTAGTTATTGGACTTTCTTGTTATATGCCAAATCTATCTCATATTGTGTTCATTGGTATGTCCCAACTGATGTGCCTAAATAAGGGCCATAATGAGCCTTTAATTGTTTTGAATAATGTGTATATTTTGTTGAAAATCACTTATCATTTTGCATTTAAAAAAATCATGAGACATGTTTAATTGTATTATATATATTTAAAAATTCCAAGATCCAAAATTCAAATGGTTCATGTAATCCACATCCATGACCTAAACTATTTTTTATTTGGTTGGAAAAATGGAAAAAAATGGGAAGATATCAACCTATTGTTAAAACTAGATAGTTTCAACACCTAACAAACATGACATATATGTGTGCAAATGACTCACTCTACACAAATATTGCAGATGACTTTAGTGGTTTGTGAATAGAACATATCAACCACTCCAATTCAAGTAGCTAATCGGAGTCTTGGGAATATTATCTCCCTCTAATAACATATTTTCTAACATACAAAGTTATGAGCAAGTTATCTTGCCATGCCACATGACTCACCTAAGGAGGGGCCCCCATGGCTTTGCATGGAAGGGGGGAAAAGAATCCCCTTCGAAGTAGGTTATTATTGGGGGACCAGCATACACCAAGCTGGTGCAACCTGATTCAAGTCACATAGGCACACACATTAAAGGGTTGATAGGAAATAAGAAGATTGAAAATATTAGAGCTATCCCTAGACTAAGACAAACACGGCACCAAAACCCTAATTTTGGTCATACACAGACAGGGTGAGATTCCAAAAAAAACCTGCAAAAAAGTATATTAGCATTCAACAGGGGGCGAGACTGAGAAAACCATCAATTTTGGTGATAAACTGAGTTTCATCCTGTCTTTCCTTTTTCTTGGGCGCCTCCACTGTTGCTACATATATTTTCACTGCTCCTACTTGTACAAGTACTATAATTAGT
>Ga0209611_10007365_pt1 | contig 17659 bp, 14 predicted proteins | sample S1TSphgellanicum_3_FD_187693 | JGI IMG/M metagenome (GOLD analysis project Ga0209611, IMG submission 187693) | Host-associated microbial communities from peat moss isolated from Minnesota, USA - S1T2_Fc - Sphagnum magellanicum MG (SPAdes) (version 2) | ecosystem: Host-associated > Plants > Peat...
GCTATCTTCAGCTTTCCACCCCGAGACAGATGGACAAACCGAACGGACAAACCAGACACTCGAGCAATACCTTCACTGCACTGTGAACTACCAACAGGACGACTGGCTGGACCTACTATCTCAAGCATAGTTTGCTTATAACAACACAACACATGCATCGACCGGGATCAGTCCATTCTTTGCCAATTACAGTTTTCATCCCAAGTTCAGCCTTGAAATTCCTGGAGACTCCGTAAACCCCTCGGCTGAAGAAAGGGCCACGAGGCTTGGACAGGTTCAACAGAACCTTATGGCAGAACTCAAGCTAACATAGGAGTGGCATAAAAAGCAAGCAGACCGCCGACGCAAGGACCATCCAAACTTCAAGGTTGGAGACAAGGTCTGGCTTCTCAGAAAGAACATTGCTACCACTCACCCATGTGCCAAGTTGGATTACAAGCGCCTGGGACCTTTCATAATCGCCAAATTAGTTGGTGTAGTGGTTTGCCAGTTGGAGCTTCCACCCCAGTTCAAAATCCACAATGTTTTCCATGTCTCCCTACTTGAGCCCTATCATGAAAACCCAATCCCAGAACGTCATCAAGAACCCCTAGCTCCAGTCGAAATTAAAGGCCAAGAAGAGTTTGAAGTTCAAGAGGTCTTGGACTCCAAGAAGATTCGTGGAAAGCTCCTGTACCTTGTCTTTTGGCGAGGTTATCCTCCTTCTGAAGCTACTTGGGAGCCTGCTGGAAACCTAGTTCGTGCCCAAGACTTAGTTAATCGGTTTCACCAACGGTATCCTAACAAACCGGCTCCATTTGGAAGATGTCGCTTGAGGAGAAGATAATGTCATGGCCTAGGATATTTTGGGATACTTTGTGTCATGGCCTAGGATATTTTGGGATACTTTTGGCAATATCATGGCCTAGGATATTTTGGGACTAGTATGGTTCAGGGTTATAAAAGGAGATAGTCTGGGGAACAACCCTTCAGTAGATCAACACCAGTTGATGGATCAATAAAGCTTGTCTTGTCTTGTAATTCTCCACTTGTTTGTAGTCGGTCCATAACAATAAGGGGCTTAAAGGTCAAGGTGGAGGAATTCATTAGAAATGGTTGTAGAAATAATTGTAAGAGTTATAATAATTTTTTTGGTATTGGTAAACTTTCCCAACCAATAATTGATTAGTCAAATTCCCAAGTAGGAATTATGAAGACATAATTCCAAATAGAAACGAGGGTGATGTTAAAGGTCAAACCAATTTTTTTAGTTTTTTAATTGGTGCATTTGGTAGCCATTGGTCTATTGAATTGGTAAGTTTTGTAAAAGTTAGACTTGGAATAACATTAGTTATAAGATGATGAACTTTAAAAGAATAACTGACAAGATTAACATTGAGTCTTAAATCATTTTGATTCGTAATTTTTTAAGGTTTTACTACAAGAAGGTTAAATTGTTTGTGACGTTTTGATTTCAATACTACTAAATAGAACTAAAATTTTCTTCTATAATTTTATATTTTTTACACAAGTTTAATGTTGTCTTGATCTAGTCTACCATTTTTATTTGCATTTTGAATCAATTTGAAATTGTGAATATTTTTCACTATTTATTAAATTAGTTTGGTAGAAACTAATTGAAAAATGCATTTGGAATTCCTATTTGGAATTCTATAATGTGTAGACTATTTTTTTAACATAATTTAGACATATATAGGATTTTTAAATCCTTCAAGTTTGATATAAATCCACCTTATTAGATTCCATTACATTATTTTTTTGATTGGTCTTACAGAATCTTGGATACTTCGAATTTTTGGAACAAAAGTGCAAATAAAAAATTATGTTATGCATTTTTAATTCATTATAAAGGTTTTTATGAAGTGTACATATAAAAAATGGTTTGCATTTTTCATTTGGAGATTTGAAGTTCACATTGTGCACAATAAAAAGGCTAAAAATCAAATTGGCAATTTGACTCCCAACCATTAAAACCTAGAATAAGAGTCCAGTCCCTTCAAATTAGAACATGTAATATGGTGTTAAAAATTTATTTTCAAGGATTATAACTTTTCTTTTGAATACTTTTCAACTGGAACTTGTATGTGAGAATTAAAAGTTCACAAAGTTGTAAGATTCACAACTTGGCAAAATAAAAAAATAAAAAAATTTTGTCCCACTTTTTCTAGATTTTTTCCCATTTCGACATAATGCCCACCATTGCTCACAATGTATTCTATGAAGAGGAAAGTAATGAATTCCTCCCAAGTTTGGGTCATGGTGTGTTTTATGAGTTGGGTTGCACATGATTCATTTGTGCACCATTTTGTTTTAATTTGCATTAACCATTTCATTTTTTGGTTTGTGCAAATTGATTTCACCTTGAATTTGTTTTCGTGAGTTTGTTCTAATTTCATCTAGGAGTTTTCATGACCTCTTTTATGAAATTAGGAAATGACAAGTTATTTATTTCAACACCACTTGACAAACCTAGGGGTGTTCCAATAAATAAATACGTTGGTGTTGTTGAATTGAAAAAAAACAAACAACAATAATAACATAATTATCTTTTCCATTTGATGCATCTAATGTACACATTAGGAATGCAAAATTGACATAGTTAAACACCTAGTAAATTCTTGACAATGAAAAAATGATCTTATCTTTATGTCTATTTGGCTTGTGGGATTTAACCAATACATAAAATTTAACATTTATTCTTTGCGATATCCACACTTAACAATAGAAATGTTATAGAACATTTCTACCTTATGTGCCTTTATCACTTATGTTTACATTTGACATGCAACTACATGTTTGCATTTACATTACATTCTTGGTGTGTCAATTGTGTTGCATTGAGGATGCTCACTGTGCAACACATTCTCAATTTATTTTGTAAAATGTTTTGTTCATCAACATTACAATTTCTTGAATTACTATAAGAATTTTTCCCAAAGAAATAATGTCATCATCCTCAACAAATTGGCTATGACCACACAACTATGATCATTAATTATTTGCTTTTTCCATGCACTCCTTTTTTTTTTTCCTCGTGAAATTAGAATAGTCTAGTGTTACTTGTTGGTTCATCAATCGTGTTCGTGTTTGTCAATTACAATCATGAAAGGCATGATTATAATTTTAACTATTTTGTTCTTGTGCATGCAAAGTGATGACACATAGGAAATCAATGATGCCTTCTCATACTTGGCTAAAATTGATTAGAAAGTTGATTCATGTTCACCTTTGTATGTTGAATAGAAATGCAATCAATGTCTTGAAAGTAGATGAAAACATTTTAATGATGAATTTGGTAAGTTATTTTAGATATTGAATAATTTTTTCGAGAGCTTACGTAGCTTTTGTGTTTCAAGTATTGAAATGTTCATTTTTGGAAGATTTAACGTTACATAAACTTGTTGCTTACCTCCGTTAATTTTGACCTAAATTAAGGTGCCATATAAATGTCCATGTAGAACTCATAGCTCCATACATATTTATACATGTGGGCACAAGGTTTTCCTTCTTTGAGATTTTTTTTATAAAAAAAATTGGTAATTTATATTTCACTTTTTGTATGTAATTAAAGGAATTGTGAGAAACGAGGCTCTTGTGTCCTCTAGATCAGGACCTCGATTCCCATATCAGGACCTGAAGTGGCCATGTATGATTATTAAATGCCATTGGATTAGACATAGGAGGGATTTCAAGTCCTAAACTGTCTGGCAGTGCTGGAATTCAGGACTTGGAACTTTTTGCAAAATCACAGACCCCGGTCGGTTTGAGACTTGGATCTCATTCTAATTTACTAAACTAAAATGAAAAGGGGGGACCAAGGTTTAGGGTTTAGGGTTTTTGTTTTAAGGATCTGGAATTCAGCACATCGATAAGAGGATGTCACACACTTTCAAATGTTAAGATGAGATCTCGGGATCTGATATCAAGATCTGGATTCTAACTATTTCTTCTTTTTCTTTGTTTTCCCCCTTCAGTTGTTGTATGTAATATGTACAAGCTCCAACTTCCCCTCGTATTGAGGATCTCGATTTTGAAGACCTGGGATCCTGGAGCATGGGTCCAGATGTTGGTTCTGAGGACCTGGATCAGGACAGGCCCCAGGGGTCTTTTACTTTGTCATGCTTTGAGGACCTCGATATTTTTAGACCCGGGATCCTGGACCCATGGTCCAGATGATATTTCTGAGGACCCGGATCAGGACAGGCCCAGGGGGCCCTTTACTTTGTCATGTTTTGAGGACCTGGATCAGGACAGGCCCAGGGGGGCCTTTTACTTTGTCATGTTTTGAGGACCTGGATCAGGACAGGCACAGGGGCCCCTTACTTTGTCATGTTTTGAGGACCTCGAGTTTAAGACCTGCGATCCCGGGTCCAGATGAAGTTTCTGAGGACCTGGATTAGGACAGGCCCCAGGGGCCCTTTTACTTCGCAGATATTTGAGGATCTCGATTTTTAAGACCTGGGATCCCGGATGCCCGGACGCCAGATGATGTTTCTGGGGACCTGGAGTTCTGCCTTCGACGGATGAGCGCAGCGAGCTCTTTGCTGCAGCGGCGATGGCGCACTGAGCATGATCCTCGTGTTCCTCTTTCTCTTCTGTGTATCTCCCTGTTTTCCCTCGTCGCAATGACGTTTCTTCGTGCTCTCTGCAGAAGTTTATAGTTTCTGAAAAAAAAATTATATCATTTTTCTAGGGGAACAGGAGTGCAGGTCTCATTGCAGGTTCCGGTATGAGGATTGCTAAAAAATCGGAGTGTGCTTTGTCAAGGGCTTCAGAAAGATGTGCTTATAGATTGATGAAGGATGTCTTGCGGTTGCACAATTCTTTTCTCCTTTTTGTATTCCGAAAGAGATTTGGAAATTGAAATGCAGGTGGAACCTTGAGAGGTTGTGGGGCCACCGCATGGCACTAAAAGGTGAGGACAATGGCAAAGAAGGAACAAAGACATGAGCTCCGAAGCCAGAGGGGGCGAAGCCTTTCTCTGTGTTCTAGCTTCGCAAGTCCCATCAACTGAAGGTCTCTGATGACCAGTCGGAAACTTTCAACTGCTGATCATCCTCAAATACATTCCACAATTGCAAACCCTAATGTCACTTGATTGCTTCATTTGTTATCTATCCAGTGCCAAGAATGTCATCACTCGAGGCCGGAGGGGGAGGAGCTCTTCAAGTTGAGTGCTGTGCGTGAACCAATATGGCTTTGACTGATCATGAGTAGTTGCAGCAAAGCAAGTCTTTTGCAAAAGGGATTGATTTCATGCCATGTTTAAGCTTTACCTGTGAATTTTTTCCACCATCAAAGAACATGCAACTGCACAAAAGGACAGATGGATTGTGAGACAGATGGTTATACAGCAGATAGGAATGAGCCTTGAAATGGTAAAGATAGTATTGCTCCATAAAGGGAATTAATGACACAAACTAAGCAGTCTGGAAACTCAAGCTGATTAGGTCAAACTTCCCAGTGTGCAGCAGACGTAGTAGGAGGTGATCTTGAGAAGTGGGGAAATCTTCTCCCCTTTAATATTACATTCAGGTTGAATCAGGAGGTGATATTATTGAGGAGAGGAAAAATTTCTCATCTTGAATATAGATATGGAGGTGGAGGAGGAGGGCCTCCTATTAGCTTAGGGTTGGTGCTTACTGCAGCGTGATAGTCTGGCAATGCACTGAATGGGGAAGAAGATCAAAATCTTTGCCGTTTTTGTGAGGAGATCTATGAACAAAGATCAGACACTCTATGGATCTCTCTTCCTTGATTTACAGACACTCTGGAATGGATTTTCTCACTAGACTTGTGAAGTTTATAGTGGAAGAAATAGATGTGTGCGTGCGTGCGTGCGTGTGTTCTTTTGTTTTCCGCCATTTTGCACCGTGTTTTTCACAAATCCTGATCATTCTTGTAAGAACTGGAAGAGAGAGTTGTAGTTTTTTCTTGCAAGAATTGCGAGAGACTGACTGATGTGAGGAAGAAGAAGTGCTGTTCATCCTGGAGTCAATGTCTTGCAATTCTTCCTCAAAGGAAGGAAGGAAGGAAGGGGAGAGACGCTGTCGTGCACAATGATGGGGAGTCTGGATGGAGTGAATGAGGGGGAAAAGAAGAAAGAGAAAAAGGATGAGGACCACCACCATCACATCCGTTTCTTTGTTCCTAGTTTCTACACGTTGACTGAACAACTTCATGATTGTTGCCAAAGAAAAAAAGGGTTGTGTACACAGCAGCAGCACAATTATTATGGAGAGAGAGAGAGAGAGAGAGCCTCGTGACATCCGTGGTGATGGGCGATGTAAGAAGAATCCGAGACTGATTGGACAAAGTCATCCGTACAATGTGGGGGAAAAACAAAAAGGCATTCTACTGCAGGCAGGCAGCAGGAACAACAACCCAGATCTGGGGCCCGCCCTCCTTCACTCCCTCGAGCTTTGCCTGCCTGCCTGCCTTCCATCATTGTTGTGATTATTTAGGTCTCATCACGCAAACCCACAAACCCAATTTTTGCAGCAAAAGAATTGGAAGCCAAAAACCCACACAATCAATCAATCAAACAAACGATAAGTCCTCTAACGCCTGACAAGATGATCTTCTTCTCCGGTCTTCTTCTTCTCGTAAAATCACACAATTTCAGCATGACCCAATGACCCACCTTCCTCTTCTTCCACCTCGTTTTCTTCGACCACATTGTTTACTTTTTCTCGTGGATCTCGATTTCTTCTTCTTCTTCTTCTTCTTCAATTTGATAATGAATTCGGCAAGAAAATCTTCTTCTCGGGTGCGAGGCAGGAGGAGGAGCTTTTTCTTTTGATTCTTATTCTTCTTTTCGCTTTGTTGTGGGGTTTTGTTTTGTCGGGAAGAGGGGAGGAGGAGGAAAAGATTTTAATTCTTTGATGAAGATAGTTCGCAATTTCTTTCTTGTGAGTAGTGCTCGTCGATCGGTCTCGGTTTTTGCTGCGAGTTCAAACTTTTGGATTGAATCCACTGTTTCTCTTGTGGAAGCTTTCATGGTGAGGCGATGCAGCAAGGCGACCCATTGCTGTAAGTCTTCTTCTTCTTCTCTCTCTCTCTCTCTCTCTTCTTCCTCTTTCCCTCTTCTGCTACTTTCGAAGGTCCGGAAATTAGGGGTCACAGCCAAGAACTTCACCGATCTTTCTTTGGTAGTAAGTAAGGCACATCCATCCTCGTGCGTGTTGCAGGATGGGTGAGCGCATCGTCGTGGTCATCTCTGATAACCCACAACGAAGGTGAGTGAGTAAGACTCTCCCCTTTGCATTCTTCCCCTTGTCTTGTCAAACGTGATGATGATGATGCACCCACCCACCCATCCTTCATTTGTGTTTTTTTGCCATGTACTGCCAGGAAATGGAGGAGATTCAACAAGTGCAGGAAGGAGTAGGAAGGGAAGAAGGATTGAGAACACATCTCTCTGACTGGCCTCCTACTGCTGCTGCACAGACAGGGGTAGGAGTCAAGAAGGGCACAGCAGAACTCACATCTGCTGCTGCTGCTGCTAACGGCTCTCTCAACTCCACAGAAGACCGCAGCAGGAGTCCTGTTGCAGCAGCAGCAGCAGCAGAGCAAGTGTCAGCCCAAATTGCTTCGCAGACTTTGTGGGAGTCAAATGTACTGGAGTCCATAATCCCAAGTGGTTTCTACTCCATGGTTCCAGTAAGTTTTTGGATCACTGTTCACCAGCATGCATGCTTGATCCAAATCCATTTGTGTGTGTGTGTGTGTTTCTTTAGACTCCAGCTCTCTCTCTCTCTCTCTCTCTCTCTCTCTCTCTCTCTCTCTCTCAAAAGGTCATAATGATGGGTTTGGTGATCCAGAGTAAAAGCTTCAAGGCAAGTTGTCGAACAATCCCAACATTGGAGGAGTTGGAGCAATTGGGAGCAGAGGCTGCTGGAAGTGATGTGCTACTTGTTGACACACACAAAGACAAGACTCTTGCAAACTTGGAAGAGTTTGCTAAAGTGCTGGTGAATGGTTTACGAGGCAATGTGGCCCTTGCGATCAAGAAAATTGCTGAACTGGTGAGGGATCTTTGGCGCAGATGATATTGAGCAGCCTTTCTCCAGATTAAATCTGAATGTGGATTCCCAGGGGCTGTTCCCATCTGAATTCTGAATGCATTTTCAGTGGTGTGGAATACAGTTTCGTCTCTCCTGTAAATAGTGCACATCTCTGGACTTGGATTATGTCATTCTGCAGGTGTCCAACTTCTATGGAGGTCCTCTTTTTGAGACTGGGGCGACAAAGGTCTCAGGAGATGAATGCCTGGGCTCTGGGGATGGTTGCCACATTCAGCTGTTAGGAGGTGTGAAGACAGGCTTGTGCCGGCCACGAGCTATTCTGTTCAAGTTTCTTGGAGATTGTGTTGGCATTCAGAGCCGTCTTCAAATGGTGGCTGTTTATGACATCCTCTTGTTTTGGCTTTTGAAGGCTGATGCAGTCTGTGGTGAATGTTTTATTTAGTGCCTTAGTTTTTTGTGGTTCCATATGGGTGTAAGATGCAATAAAATTCCTGGCTAGCTAGCCAGGGCTTGAAACAGATCCAATTAGGGGCTTATTACAGCAAGTTCATTGGTCATTCCTGTACTTCCCCTGCTGGAGTTACTCGAACTCAATTTTTGGATTCTAGCTTCATCTTAAGCATGGTCCTACTGTGTTGCTCTTTCCAGCAGAGGTGTAACTGATTTTCTTCAAACAGGGTTTGCAGCTGGAGGCTGTTCCCAGCAGCTCCTTGATCTGTGCCAACCCGAACAAGCATTTGTCAAATATAGTGGCAATAAATGGCATTGAACTTCTGGTAGATGTAATGCGACATCCAGGCTATTTGCGTCCATTTTCGCGGAAGGCACTGGTCATGTACCATATGGCAGGTGCTGGAGATAGTGACTCAGGTGACTATGATTCATGCGACTCACCTCTTACACCAAACAGCCCACTGTTTGATTTTTCTGACAACTTGGATACTGAAAGGTTTTGTTTCTTTCCTCTATAAAGCTATTGCAATCTGATCTAATTTCACATTTTAACATCATCAAGATCTCACATTGACAAGCTAGTATAGACATTCTTTTTTGGTTTTGCAGTTTCTCATAGTCTGCCAGATTCCGCGAGGACATATGTGCATTGGGTTGAGTTAGAAGTTTCTATTTCATGAGGGTCATCATTCAAAGAAGACCAGCATCCATGATGCAGACCCTGTCATATATCTATGCAGCAAGCATCATTGGATCCTGGCTGGTGTGCCTGCTTCTGTGCTCATTGCCCTGACCACCCATTTGCTTGGTTCTTTTGAGGCTAATGCTAGAATATGGCCACTCAGCTGGGGGTGCCCAAGCAGTTTCAAAGGAAATATGCAAGTGATTGACCTAAATTGGAGCATCCATGGTCACCCACCCTCTGCATTCTCATGCTTTTCTTCTTGAAGTTAATGATGTAGTTTCTCTTCATGGAGTGATCTCTTCAGTTAACTGTTGGGTGCATTCAGCCTGGAGCAGGATGTGGATGACGCACATCTCATGCAAGCAAGAAGAGGAATGATCTCTTCAGTTGTGACTCATCCTGTACATCCCAACGCTGTGCCGCTGCACCCTATGGCTATTGGTGGCAAGCTGAGGTACTTCTAACTCATTGGTTTTTTGTGGCATCTAGGTATGCAAATGTATGGGGCCATCTTGACACACCATCCAAGTCTTGCAAAGTACTGGTCATTTGACTAGCTATGGCACAGTACAGTAGTTTCCATCACATTTGGTGTGTTTGCTGTTCTTAATGATATGAGACACAATCTACTTGAAGGCAGCACCACATTTTTCTGGGCAAATGCAATCTGCAGGGCTTTCTTTTGTGTAATTGGCTTGGATTCTCTCCTTGAGCAGATTTTTTACACATCATATGTGTGATGAATAAGTGCCACTTTGAAATAGTAGCTCCTCTCTTACCAGTTCTTATGGCTGGTTTTTGTTGTTTGGTTTAGCCCATCACAAAGTGAGCCCGATTTGGCCAATCCAACTCGCTGGCGCAGCCAGAGACGAATCCATGATGAACCTAGTGCTGATTTGAGGTTAGTGTTCCTGTCTACTAGAACACAACAGCATCATAGTCATGTGTGCTCTTCAAACAATAGAGACTTGTGGACTTGCAGGTCAGGGACCAATAATGAGCATCTGTGACCAGGATAACATCAAATCTTATCTCCATAGACCTGTAAGGATAGTCTACAAGCCTTCAAGGTACAACGACAGTTCTGGTGTCATGGAGAAAGTCATGCGGTGTTAAGAATCAGTTTGAAGGTTCCATAAACCCCATAGATTGCTCCCAGATCTGTGGCTTGTAAAAGGTTGATGCTTGATGCGTGATTTTTCTGTGTTGATTCTTCAAGTGAGCCATCAGCTATGTCTAGCCATAATGAGCAAGTTGTGTCTTGTATTGTGGTATGCTAGAAACTTGGAGTCTGAACCAGTGCCACTAAGACCCATGACAGAAGGGCTGCACAGTTCCACTTCCAGGTAAAATTCCTATGAGTAACCTAGAGTGGAGTTTGAGGTTCTTAGTTTCTTAAGCTCTAGATGGTTCCACTCTTTTCATCTGAGTATAGTACTTTTGGATCAAAGCTGTTTTGTGTGTGAATTTTCTGTACATCGTGCGCGTCATATGAACACACACTCAGCTCGTTGCCTTCTTCATGTCATTGTAGTTCAGAGCACCCTCCAACTCATCTGAAGAAGTTTCAGCGCGTGTTATCAGAGGGACGAATGATTCCAAGGTAATCAATTCAAAATGCAAATTACCCCTCCCTATAGACAAGCCGACCAAGCTCATACACCTTGTAAGGGGATGGTTTTTCTCTTGTTTTGCGTGTCAAAAGTGAACCAATCCTACGTGCACTAATCACATTCTTAATGTCATCATGATCTTGCAAGTTCAGACCATTTAGTTTGAGATACAGGGGGTTCCTCTGCAAGTTGTAAATGTGCATGTCACTTACAGTTGAAGAAAGTTAGATGTAAATATTGCCCAAATTAACTTTGAGTTGGCAGCAGTCCTGAGCATCCGGTATCCAGACCTCGTGCACCATCCATGCTCAGTGGTAGCCGCCGTCATGGAGCTGAGTACTTCAGTGTCTCCAGGTGTGCTCATTTGTCTCCCTCTTTGAAGGCTGTAAGTAAAGATATGTACTCCACAAGTTTTAGTGAGAGGTAATATTTTGAGGTGTACATTAGCTCAAACATCACCCAGAGATCATATGTCATAGCCTGTCTCGCTCCCCACCCACCTAAAGCTTTTCCATGGTGTTCCATGCACTAGACTCAGCTGTAGGCAGGTGGGAACCAAAACACATATGTGCGATACTCCAGCTGGCACAGATGCTTCTCTCATTGACAGGAGAAATTCGGTGTGCAGCCCAGATGACCCACCTCAGAATCCGAATGTGGCTGGCAAGCCTTCTCCTATTTTCAGGAGGCGTGCGGCCTGTTCATTCAACAACAGAACACGAGACAACGGAAGGTTATTGCACATATAGTACATTTTTTTCCTCTTTGTCCATTTCACAAATGTATGGCAAGCTTGCAAGAGACCAGAACCATTTGCATTTATCACTTATGCTGACAAGATTTCACTACCTTGCAGACATGGAAGGGCATTGTCATTCGACTTAAAGACTGAGGGAAGGGAGGTGGACTTTGTGCAGTATCTTGGAGACACCACGATGCTTTCAAGGTCAGTCATTTATGCATGTCACATGTACCCCCCTTCCCTTTGATGCCACAAAAGCGAAAGCTTCATAATTGTAAGCCAGCTGAATGTTACAAAAAACAAGACTGGAAAGTGTCCAGCAATCTCGATATCTGAAAGGATGGCATGATGTGTTTGGAAAGATTTTGCTGCAGCAGCACATCCCTTACCCCTCTCGGATTCTTGCTTAGATCTGAACTGGAAGATGTTGCATATGCACAGAAGATATGTGATGTTTCTGTGATTTGCAGTAGCTCCTTGAGACTGTGACAGGTATTACATGGCAAGTGTTTTCATTCCTCCTTCATGACTTGGGTGGCTATTACAAGGGCTCAAAATGACCCACAATTTGTAAGATGGAAATGTGACTAAATGTTGCAGGGCAAACTTTAGCTATCAAGCCGAGTTGCAGAGGCCTATGAAGCCAAGTGCTACACCTAAGATCACTGATGGGTTTAGGTAGTCCTCATCACATCACTTCACATGAAAGCACCAAGCTTCATTTTGTTGTCATCATTAGCTTTTTTGTGCAGTGTGGAATCTGTTGAAGTTGTTTGTGCAAATTCTCAGGTCTACAGCAAATGATGCTCCAAAGCAAGAGCATGTCGGTAAAGAGCAGGACCTTACCAGAGCAAGGCTTGATTCGGAGTATCTTACAACAGACTGGAAGCTGCAAAGGAGAGAGGTATGCTTCTCCTCAACTTAGCTACTTCGTGCAGACAGACTCATTGATGCTAATGATCACAGGTTCTTGACTTTTGATAATTGCCAAAGGTTTTCATTGACTCAAAAATGTTATCACCAACATCATGTGCATCCCCAAGGCAGGAAGCCACAATCAGGAGTGTCATTTAGTAGGTGCAACAGACTTTAGCAAGTGTTCAAGCAGAAGCTGTGAAGGTGAAAGTTTGGTAACACCCATGGGTGTTCACCATAAGTCAGACAGTTGCACTGCGGAAGTTTTGATGTCTTCTCAGAAAAAGATGATGCAAATGTCAGTCCATTTGGTGAACACCCATGGTATTTTAGGCTTTTGTTCTCATTTTCTAATCTGACAACAGCTCTTTGCCTTGTGCAGATTCCTAGGAAGTCAACAGGTCTTGACATCATAAATACAGAGCCAAAGCAAGGAGGTAGAAATCAAGGTCCAACAGTCAATGGTCTCAGATCCAACTCTGGAAGACTTTCCGGAACAATACCTCAAGAGTTCCGAAATGTTCTGGAAGGGAGTCAAGCAGGTGGTCTGTCTGATGAATCTTCATCTGTAACCACGACAACCAATGGGGCAGCTTCCTGGAGTCTCACAGAACATTCCCACTCCTTGCTGAACCAGCCATTGATGCCCTACTCTGAATGGACCATTGACTTCTCAGAGCTTCGAATTGGTGTTCGTGTGGGTATTGGTAAGTTGTCAGTGGGATCCAGGGATTTCAGATTTGTTTTTTGGTTCAAACTATTGGAAGCCCATGTGGTCCTTGTTTTTCTTTTCCCTGTTGTTTGTTATTCTATGTTTTTCCTTCTTATTGTGCATGCTCTTTTGTTTTTTTGTTTTTGTTTTTTTGCCCCCTGGTTTTCTCAATGGCTTTTTCCCTTCTATGTTGCTAGTTGCTAGCCAGAATCATGGCTAAGTCTTCCTGTTGCTTCTGGACTTGCATTAGAAACTCAATATGTAGGCTAGTGGTTACACTGGCCTATGCCTGTTGTAGGGAGCTGATGACGTCAGTGCATAAGTTGTGATAGATAAGTCACCATCATATGTGTTACTGTTGATGGCCCCTGAACAAGTGAAAGACTGTTGCTTTTGTACACACTGCTAGTTTTGTTGTTCAAGTTCTCCCCTTTGATATTCTTCTTCTTCTGAGTTGTTCAGTCCTTCTCTGGAATTCTTTCTTTGGGTTCAAGAGAAAGTTTTGGACCTTTTTTTCTGGCTTTTCCTAATGATGAGTATGGAGATTTCTGGAATCTCATGAGAGTCATTTGGTTCAATTTGTGTGCCATTTTTTTATCTTCAGGTGAACAGTCCCTTTGATAAAAATCAAAAGTCTGCCTCTGTTCCTGCTTTCACCCTGATTCATGTGGCAAAATCAAATTGTGTTCAGTTTGTGATTCCAAAAGCCCAGAGGCTGGGGATGAGGCATATGTCTTGAAGTTTTGGTGGGTTCACTTCAGGATCCTTTGGAGAAGTATTTCGTGGCATATGGAGGGGCACAGAAGTGGCCATCAAGGTCATGCTGGAACAGGACCTCAACTTTGAGAACACACAGGATTTTTGCAATGAAATTTCCATTCTGAGGTATATTGTTTGCTGGATAAATCAAGACAGCAGTTTGACTGGCAGATTCAAATTTTGTTTTTTCTTTCTCTCTTTTTATTCTAGCTTTGTTTCCATATGCACGACTTTTGGCATGCATGTTTAGGCCTGCCTTTTCCTGGTTCTGAACGAGTAGCCGTTGGCTTGATTGCATGTGTCCCTTGCAGCCGTCTGCGACATCCCAATGGTACATACTTACCTTAAGCTGTTGTAATCCTCACAAGCTTCTTACAGCTTGAACAAGGATGCTACTGACTTTTTGGATTAGCTATGTCTCTTGACTGAGCCTTCTTGTGGCTTCTGGGAATGCAACAGAAACTGAGCATGGGGACGGTTGTGTAATAGTTTGCCTGAAATTGGGGGTCAGATTATTGTTTACTTCCTACACCCATCACCAGGAGCTGATGAAGTCAGTGGGGAGTCATGGCAGCTTGCTACTGCTGCTCATGGTGAAGGTGATGGTCTGACACTTTGTGAGCAATCCTCACAAGGTTATGACTGCACCCATCATAATGTTATCTTCAAAGTGTTGCTGTGCAGTTTTCTCTGAAACCTCATAGATATATCTTTGTGTTTTGTCTTCAGTGTGTAGTGTGTAGTTGTTGAGGATTCTCAAGTCTATACATTGGCCTTGCAGTCAGATGAGCTGCACATAATGTAAATTACACCCTGAAACTCCCGAATCTGTCAGTCTGCAACCAACATTACCAGGAGTACTAGGTTCCAGGTTGTCATGTCGGGCACTTATGAAAAATGTGTGCACTTACCAGCAAGTTGAGTAATTTTGTTGGCTTGATAAGTTCTTTGGGATCAGCATAAGAATCACCTCTCTTTGTGAATGTTCAAGGGCTGAAAACTGTGGGCTGCAGTGATATTGTTCCTGGGAGCGTGCACTAAGCCACCACATCTGTCCATGGTCACTGAGTACATGCATATAGGATCACTCTATCGCCTTATTCACTTCAGTGGGCAAGGGAAGGGACTTAGCTGGCGCCGTCGCTTGAAGATGCTCCGTGATATCTGCAGGTTTGTTACAACATATGACATCCATGCCTAGGTGTAAAAAAATATAGGCGAATCTTAAAGGACCTGGAAATTTCCAAGGGCTGATATCTTTGAAAATTCTTGAATTACAGAGAGCAGAATGTTGATGCTTTGAAAGAACTTTGTGGTTGTCATTTTCACATTTGTACAGAACCTCATTTTGTCAAAGTGGATCAACTTTTGACCATCTACTGAGGACAAATACTCTGCCTATATCACATATGACCTTCTGTGATTTCCTCTTGTTTAGTGCAGGTCAACTGGGGTTTGATATATTTTTGGTGTAAGTGCAGGGGAATGATGTGTGTGCAGCGTATGAAAATCATTCATCGTGATCTTAAGAGTGCCAATTGCTTGGTTGACAAGCATTGGTCAGTCAAGATTTGTGACTTTGGCTTGTCAACAATTGTTATGGACTCTGCAGTCTGCAACCCAACTGCAGTTGGTACACCTGAGTGGACAGCACCTGAACTTTTGCGCAATGAGCTAGTCACAGACAAATGTGATGTTTTCAGTTTTGGTGTCATCATATGGGAGCTTGCCACTTTGAAGCGTCCTTGGGAAGGTGTCAAACCAATGGAAGTAAGTCTACTTCACCCTTAGCGCCAGATTCTGGGCTTAGTGGTATTGGGTTTTAGCAGGTTCGATTCATGATGCTTACATGACCAACTGTGGCAGGTCCAATACTCAGTCAGGTCAACCTTTGGTACATGCAATTTCACTATTGGTTTCAATCTTGCAGCTATTCCTGAGCTCTCCAGTAGGCCTCTGCTCATTAAATGAATCTTTGTCATGAAGTGGACTGTTGGTTGTGGGTGCTGCAGGTGGCAGATGCTGTGGCTCACCATGGAGCACGACTTGAGATACCAGGGGGACTCATTGGTACACTGATAGCAGGTAATGTACATCTCCAACACCTTTCTCTTGTTTTGAGAAACAATAAGTGAGGAGAAAGATGTTTCTCTAAACAGGAGCTCACTGTCTTTCTTGTCACGGTTCTCTTATGACCACCATACAAGGGGTATACGTAGCAAGTGAATCTTTCTGTTGAAGCTCTTCTCATGACCCAACCATCAATGTTTCCTCTGGAACAGGAGCAACATTAGAGACTCTGGAAGTGATCAGTTGTAAAAAAGTTCACAAAAAACTGATATGTAGGATCAAGGAGTTTCATGAACCAATCCTAAAACAAACTTCCTGACAAATTTTAGATCTGCTGCCTTGTTATTCATACTTAAATTTATTCTAATATTGTGTGCCAATGGGCTGTCATACTTTCAAACCAATGGCGTGTGCAGATTGTTGGCAGGAAGTCCCAGCAGCCCGGCCAAGCTATGAGGAAATTCTGACACGCCTTCATGAATGTGAGTTCCTTCAGAGCTGATGGACAGAGTCGTAAAGTTGGAACTTCTGTATGTATCTTGGATTCACTTCATGTACTATCAGATTTGTTTGGTTGGGAATAGTTTTTTTTCCTTCCAGGTACAATCTACTACCCTATTTGCAGATCTGTCCCTGAACCAAGCTTCCATTTGTAGAATGAAGAGCAGTTGAAAATTTTGAATTCAAACAAGAAAAAGCATAAAAAAGGGGGATAGACTTTTATATCCTCTGGGGTGACAAAAGGAGAGCGTATGTAGGTATCATTGAAACTATCAAGGGTGATGGGTAGGATGGGTAAACAGGGTTTTCCTAAAAAGTGTCCAGCATTCTCCAGCTGGCTGATGAGATGATAATTTTTTGCATTAGAATTCAAGTATTCAACTGCACTGTAATGGACAAAACATTAGTATATGGACAAAACATAGTAATTAAGTACATGTTCAACTGTTTTCTGGCAATGCAATCATCAATTGTGGAGAAACATACTATTAGGTGAACTTCACATCTGAACACAATACATGTATTCCCCACAATTCCACTTGTGGTATGATGGAGTGCACCAGAAAATAATGGTAAGACATTGTGCCAAATCCACATCTGTGACACAATTGAAGAAACAGTTCAATTACAGTGTGCTAAACTGATCATATTATCTGGGAGATGAAGTGCTGAATGTAAATCTAATGGCGAGAGCATCTCCACCAGTGCTTAGTATGCAACTCCAGACAGTACAATTTGTTGTGAAAAAGTCAAAATGTGCTGGTTTAGCTCAGAAAATTGGTTTTTCTGCACCAAATTTGTGCAGCTTGCTGGGGCTGGTAAAAGGTGCAACACAGTTGTGTACCTCCAAAAAGAGCGTAATAAATTGGACCTAATTGTGGCTCAGTATTTATGATTAGTCGATCGTAATGATTGGTCCAGATGGTTTGCTATTAGTAGTCCCCACGGATATGCAGTTATAGTTACAGTTCTTTTGGTGGGGTTGCCAAAAAAAAAACACAGCTAAACTTAGACATTTAATTTTATTCTCCAGATGAGGTGGAGATGCTAAGGGAAAAAAAATGCTGGTATCTAGAAAAGTGAAAAGCTTTTGTATCCATTTGCTTCAGGCTTCAATTGTATTTCAAGCCAAATGTTCACTCTAATGACAGCCCCCTAAAACAATTCCCAAACTCTATCAAA
>Ga0209611_10007367_pt1 | contig 17659 bp, 16 predicted proteins | sample S1TSphgellanicum_3_FD_187693 | JGI IMG/M metagenome (GOLD analysis project Ga0209611, IMG submission 187693) | Host-associated microbial communities from peat moss isolated from Minnesota, USA - S1T2_Fc - Sphagnum magellanicum MG (SPAdes) (version 2) | ecosystem: Host-associated > Plants > Peat...
TTCTTTCAAAGCCAGCAATTCTCCAATGTATGTGATGAAGCAGGTGCATTCATATTTTTGCAAGATGTTCCTGGACTGCCATTTGATGGTGACAAACCCATTGGACTACGTTGATGAGCTTGTGAAGGCAAGTGCTTCTGGTTTCACTTTCCATGTGGAAGTAGCCCAAGGTGTGTCTTCTTCTATCCAAGTCCTGAAAATGCAGCAGAAACTCAGAATTTGCAGAGTATTTCAGGGTATCTTCAAAGTGTATCAAAGTTGTGGACTTCTTCTCTTTCTCAATCTCATCATAAATGTAATCTTTAGCAGAATATCATCAAAATCTCCTTTGGTTTTTCTTGTGCAAGAATTGTGTTTCTCAATAAGTGAAGCACTTGGTTGTTGTTTTTATTCTTAAGTTTTGAAAAGAAAACCAATGACATCAGATGGGGTATGGGTGGAAATGGCACCGACAGATAATTGGCAAGAGCTTGTGAGGAGAATCAAGGCTGGGGGTGGATGTCTTGGATTTCCTTCTTTCATTTTCTCTCTTCTAAGTTCCAAGCACTCTTTCTCTCTTCGCCTCTGTGTGTGTGTGCGTGCGTGTGCATGTGTGTTTTCTCTCTCTCTTCTTTCTCTCGTTTCTGGATCAATATTTTTGTGTGTGTTTTTGTTGGAGTTTTTTTTTTTGGGCGCTGATTTGCAAGTACTGTCATTGTGCGGCGCTTGTGTGTATGTGGGTGGGGAGATGCTCGCGTGTTCTCTCACATTTGTTTTTGTATGTGTGTCTGTCTATATGTGTGTATGTGTGTGTGTCAGTGTGTGTCCTTTCTCTCTTGGATTGCAGTGGAAATCTGTGAATTTGGATTTCCCTCTTTCATTTTCTCTCTTCTAAGTTCCAAGCATTCTTTCTCTCTTTGCCTCTGTGTGTGTGTGCATGCGTGTGCGTGCGTGTTCTCTCTCTCTCTCTCTCGTCTCTGGATCGATTTCTTCGTGCGTGTTTTTGTCAGAGTTTTTTTTATTTGGCGCTGATTTGCAAGTACTGTGGTTGTGCGGCGCTCGTGTGTATGTGGGTGGGGAGATGCTCGCGTGTTCTCTCACATTTGTTTTTGTATGTGTGTCTATCTGTATGTGTGTGTGTGTGTGTGTGTGTAAGTGTGTGTCCTTTCTCTCTTGGATTGCAGTGGAAATCTGTGAAGTTGGATTGAATTTTTTTGTCCGGAAGTTGCGTCCTTTTTTCTTTTTGTTATTGTTGTGTATGTTTTGTGTTTTTTTTTGGGTTTGGAGATTGAAGACATCACCTGCATCATTAATCGACGCCAAATTTGCAGTAGAGACAGAGTCATAGAGAAAGAAACGCACACATGCAAACACACCTCATGCAAGCAGTTGTGTAGAAATCAAACGGGTTTCCCGGGGGTGCCAGTTCCAGACGAAAATGCTTTTCCCTATGGCCAGTTCCGCAGCAGAAACATAAAAAATGATTATGCAGCAGAACATCACGTCACAGACGGGAAGACCAAGTGAATTTATATATAAGATATGGCAAGGTATCTAATCTTCATTGATAAAATTTATCACAAGTATAAATGTATTGAACCATGTGTTGGACATCTAAAAGTAAAAAAAAAGATAGTGATAATTGCACATTGTGTAATGGTTGGGAACACATACCACTCCATCATATGAATTAACATGATGCGGATGTGTTGGATAAATAATTTGTGAGATAGAAATTGTGTAAAAACTATCATGTTGTCGAATCACAAACGCCACAGCCAAGAATTTTCAATAAGTGACATTAACAAATATCTTTTTGTTATGAACAAAATTAAATGCTCTATGAATTATTATTGACTCGTCATTGAACTTGTAGAGTTAGGGCTAGAATAAAATTTAGTGAATAAAGTAGGAATAATCATTTGCCTATTTTCCCCTTTTGTTGAGCATGTCCAAATTCTTCAACCACCTTTAATTTTTTGTTTGTAACAAAAAAAGAAAAAAGAATGTTCATTTTCAGTGTGTTCCTTCATGCCTCTAATCTTGTGCAAAGGATTGTAAGAAACAATACATTTCCTTGATCATGTTTGATTATTATTAGAGGAGGTGAACATGGGTGGCACAAAAAGCACTTCATATTTTGAATAACTTAAATATTAATCACAACATTATGATGATTAAGCCTAAATAACACCTGTGTAAATGCACTATGATGGTGTGGAGCCATATTTTCTGATTGTTCTACAACTATTAAAATTGTTCATTCCAAAACACTTTGCACTCAATAGCTACAAGTTTTTCATTCATGGTTTCTATGACCTATGACTTGTCCATGATGTCTACCATTTGTTACACAAACTTGCTTGTCATAATGTTAATAAATTCTTTTATTTCCTCTTCCTCAACAAGCATTTTGAAATCACAACCTAGGAATGTATTGAATGCATATCACAAAGCTTTGAAAGCTTGAACCTTTATAACATACGAACTCTCCCAAAGAATGCAATGACGATTGTGACAATAAGAGAAACCCACAACAATGAGACCAACCACCAAACAACAACCATGAAGGTTTCTAAATAACTTAAGATATTCTTTGCAAATGTCGACTTGATAATACATGACATGGATGGAGAAAGAAAGAACACAACAAATAAATAACCGTGAAAGCTCAAAATTTAAAGATTGACATAATGGATGAACTTTGGTTGTAGCAGATGCAATTCATCATCATTGAAAGCAAACAAGGCGACGGCTCACAATAAAACCCATTGAAAGAGAAGCATAGCCACTAGCTTGTAGCAAAAAGAATGTGCCCTATGAAAAAGTTGTCATAACTTTCACAAATCTATCACAACTCCCACAAGTATGCATATCAAAGGAAGGTTGGATAAAGGGGAAAAAGGAGCATGAATACATGGTTTCAAATATTAGACTACTATTAAAAATCTTGATACTAGACTGGTATGGTGGTATTCAACAAAAAAAAAAAAAAAATTGGAATTTGATATGGGGTGTATAATGGTATAAGGCGGATATCTAAACATTTGATATCAATTTGATATGTTATTTGATACCATTGTTCATACCATTATTGATACAAGGGGCTAACCTATATACCAGCCTAGTAGACACCTATTTTCTTATCTATAGGACTTACTTCTTACATAATGGGTTACCAAGGTGAAACCAGATTAGAAGAGTTCATTCACAACTGAATCATAATGGGCATCCAGGAGATGGTGGGCTGGTGGGTGCTGGCCCAGGGCTTCATGGGTCCTTAAAGTGGAATGGCCCTTAGTTAGGGCCTCCGTTCCATGGTACAACAATAAAGTTTGTCAGGTTTTACAGGGTTGAAAAGATTCACTAGAGGGGGATGTAATGTTCTGAATGTGGAATTGTTGACTAGAGTTTCTCCACTTGGGGAGCAGGATGGTGGAATTGTCGACTGGAGTTTCTCCACTTGGAGAGAGGAATGGTGGAATTGTCGACTGGAGTTTCTCCACTTGGAGAGAGGAATGGTGGAATTGTCGACTGGAGTTTCTCCATTTGGAGAGAGGAATGGTGGAATTGTCGACTGGAGTTTCTCCACTTGGAGAGAGGAATGGTGGAATTGTCGACTGGAGTTTCTCCACTTGGAGAGAGGAATGGTGGAATTGTCGACTGGAGTTTCTCCACTTGGAGAGAGGAATGGTGGAATTGTCGACTGGAGTTTCTTCATTGGGAAGGGGGGTATGGTGGAATTGTCAACTGGAGTTTTCTCTACTGTGTGGGGGTGGTGGAATGGTCGACCTGAATTGCTTGAATGGCTGACCTACTGTACTGGAATGGTCAAGTGAGAGCAACATTCACAAACAAACCCTAAAACAGAGCAATGGGGAGGGGAGTAGTGGAATCGTCAACTGGAGTTTTCTTCACGGTGGGAGGGGGTGGTGGAATGGTCGACCTACCTTACTGGAATGGTCGAGTAAGAGCAATATTCACGCACAGATCCTAAAACAGAGTAAAGTGCGTTCGTTTGATGCAGAATCGACAAAGAAGGCTGCAATTGGGAAGGGGGGCTGGTGGAATCGTCGACTGGAGTTTCTCTTACTAGGGAGGGGTGGTGGAATGGTCGACCTTCATTGCTGGAATGGTCGACCTACCGTCATGGAATGGTCGAGTGAGAGAGACACCGGCACACAAACCCTAAAACAGAACAGTGTTGTATCTGTTCACTTGACGCAGAATCGAGGAAGACGACGTGCGAGGAGCTAACTCCGCAGTGAAGCGCGTGAAGGAGGGACGATTGATTCGAGCTTTACCAGCAGTTGGGGTGCGCACGGGATCAGTTCTCTACTATGCGTCCTTGACACGGAAGGAGCTTGGATCTGTGTTCTTCACCTCGCATTGAGTGTCGTCAGCACTTCTACCAAATGGTAATCTCTTTTCGGCCGGCGGACACCATGTTTGTAGATCCTGAGGTTTTTGAATCCGGAAGTGTAGACTTACAAGAAATTGATAATACTTAGATAGGGATTTAGATCCGGAAGTGTAGTCAGTCCGGTAGTCTGCACTCCGATTGCAAAGCGGTGCCAGGAGAGGGTTTGTAGCCGTTGTTTTTCTTCGCCCCCTCTGCTTCCTCTGAGCTTCGTGTCCATCAGGTTCTGGGAGCCCTATCTTTTTGTAATGTGTAATCTCTTGCCATTGCTAGCAGTCCTAGAACGGTGAAGGAGAGTTGTATGTTGGTAGACAGGCAGAGGTGAGCATTCTCACTTTGTCTTCGTTCCTTGTCTCTGTGTCTTTTATCATCAATTCCTTGTTTTCTTCCTCTCTTTTTACTACCGGCCTCCTTGTTGGACCTCTTCTCTGACGCTCTGAACTATATGGTGATTTCCTGGCAGGCAGAGGGAGAGCAGTATGGCCATCCTGCTGTTTGTTTTTTCACTGTCCTTTTCAAGGTGAGTTTTGTGGAATCAGATGCCCTATTAAAGATGTCTGCCCATTCGTATCTGACTGCACAAAGTGGCAGTGATGTCTTTGGTGTGGTTAGTCTGTGAGCAATGACTTGATTTGGGAGCCATCCAGTCTGTAATGTGGCAAGAATTTTGCTCCTATTTGGCTACTGATGATGTGGTAGCTGGATTTATGTCTGCAGTTTTCTGCCCTAGCGTTCTACGTTCTGTTCTCGATATTCGTCCAGAGCTTTGTCATCCAGTTTGTTGTTACAGTGCTCCTTGTAGCACTTGACTTTTGGACAGTGAAGAATGTGAGTGGCCGGATACTGGTTGGACTGCGATGGTGGAATGAAGTGAATGACCAAGGCGAGAGTGTGTGGCACTATGAGTCTCTTGATCAGCAGGTGATATAGCTTTTTTTACTTTCATGCTTTCCTTGGATGCTTCTCAAAACTATGGTGAAAACTGACCCATATAATATGAGAGGGCATTTGGACAAGAAGCTGGGTTGATGTGTTTGATATCAGTTGTATGCATCAGGAGCTGGGTCTCATGGAAAAAGTAGGTTGTTTAGTCCCTACTAGGAAGCTTGTCAAGACTCAAGATGCCAAGAAATTGCTCAACAGTTGTATACAGCAGGACATTGCTTCTGTTGTTCTAGCCACTACTGAACTAAAGATTAATACAAAACCAGAAGTTGCTACAACTCATTCAGTTCAAAGAGATTAAACTAAAAAATCAATTTTTTTTCTAAAATATATTTCTTTCTCCAATATATATTTTTCTAGGCTGCAGGTTTTCTTTTTGGCTATTTACGAAAAGTGTCTTGGCTGTGTCTTAAACTGAGTTTGTAAAGGTAGTGCAAACTTTATTACCAGAGGTTTCAACTACTAAGTGATTACATTTGGTTGGGGTTTATTGCAGACTTTGGAGACCTTGAACAAAAAGGATGCATGGCTTTTCTGGTGGTCACTGTACCTCACTGTAAGCTCCAGCTTTGATCAAGAACCCTTTGTTTGATTGAGGTTGGATATGCTTCTGCTTTTTTCATTAAGGTATAATTGTGTGCTGTTGCAAGCCTGCTTGTCTCCTGTAAGTTTCAAACTGTTTCCTTGGGGATGACCAGTGTATCAGATTTGCTGGTTAGGCTAATAAGAAAATTTGTGGCAGCCTGTGGCATGGGTAGCACTGGGCATTGTGGCTGTTATCAAGTTTAATTTGGACTACCTTTTGGTGGTTGGAGTTGCTCTTGTTCTCAGCATAGCCAACATCATTGGCTTCACTAAATGCCGGAAAGGTATTTCAAACATTCTGCTTCTGCATCAGTCCTACTCTTGATCTCCCATACTTCAACACAAGGTGTCTTGCCATATAGGTTTACCAATCCTTTTGGTTTAGGTCTGTTGACTACAGGGCAAGAGATACGTGGCTCTTGAGTGTGATGTTTTTTTTGTCTGAAATTTTACACTAAGTTTTACATGACAGCATTCAGACGACTTTCTGACATTTTGGTTATTTGGTTTGGAGCAGATGCAAAGAAACAAATTCAGCAATTTGCGTCACAAACTGTGGCATCACACATGGCTAACACTCTGCAATCTGCCTTCAGTGTCTAAATTCCTCTTTGTCCATACATTAGGTTGAGGATAGCTGTTTTGTATGCAAGGCAACCTTTGATTCTTCATAATTTTGTGAACGCTTGTTCATGAGTTTAATAAACAGGTGTATAATTAGTCCTTGTATGTTTTGAATTTTCTAAATCTTCCAGTCACAAAGAGTCTTAGCACAGCTTCTTTGGTTGCTTGAATCTTGACTCCATGTTGTACAGGCTACCTCAATTATGAAGATGCTAATATTGACCAACAGATGCATTACTCTAGTTTTTTCGTTGATTTGTGTGGTGCTTTGGTGACTACTGCTTTGATGAGCTAAATTTTATGCCCTTGGTGCTTTGTATTTCTTCATTTCTCTGTGAAGCTCCTGCAAACTGTGGGATGAATTTCAACCACCAATCTCTCAAATGGCTCAACTGTGTCCTCCTGAGCAACTACCTACAAGAGGTACTTGTCGGACAGTCTCCCCAAGTGATATGTGTTCTTCATGGCAACCAAACGAATTTTCTCTTCATCTTCTTTTCTCCTCCAAATGCCAAGTTCCAAACTGATTCTATACTGAGATCCTGACCATATCCTTCATTGCAGCTGCTTATACTCATAGTTTCAAATCTTTCAAATCCAGCCTTTGTTGCTTATACTCTTCTTCAGAGAATCAAATCCTGTGAGTGATACCCAGTTTCATTACATAGTACACAGTTTTGTTTGCTGTCTGGTTTCACTCCCATTTGTGATGAAAGAGGAATTTTACTGTCAAACCAAGGCCTGCATGTAAGGTGACTGTGATGATGAATTTTAATTTATATTAGATACTCCAATTACATCCCTTGTAACATGTTCAGAACATCAGCAAAACAATCAGCACGAGTGATGTGCAAGAACCCTATCTGTAAGTATGAGGAGGAGGTTGCAAGGTTGAAACCTTGGTTTGTGGACCCTTCAGTAAAATCAGAGAAGAATGTATTAAAAAGCTCCATGTTATTGCTGCATGTCTTTTGCATGGGACACAAGAAACACCTTCCCCCTCGAGTGACAGTTAAGGAAAACCGACCAAAAAGACAAAGGGATGGGGTGGGGGGGGTTAGTTAAATGATTAGTAAAGCAGACAAAAAAAGAGACAACGGAGAGCACTGGCGAAGTTTATTTGTGACTTTCTTGCAACTCACATTGGGCTCCAAACCCTAAAAATCTACTCCCTACCCTACCTTCAACTCAAAAGCTTCAAACCCTAATCCTAATCCAATCATCTCTCTCTCTCTCTCTCCCTCTGTCTGTCCATGCAATACATGTCTGTCTGTCAACGACTGATGGACTTTCGAAGGCTTCCAAACCCTAACCCTAATCTGATTCTCTCGCTCTCTCTCTCTCTCACACACACTGTGTGCATTCCTCTCTGTGTCTTTTCACGACTGAAGGACTTCCGAGGGCTCCAGACCTTCGTTTGGTCTTGCTTTTTTTTTATTAAGCTCTGAACCAATGTGATCTGGAGCCAGTGAAGGGAGGCCATAACTGATCGTGGAAGAATGGGTGGTTTGTCGCTCAAAACGTAGGTGAATGTGGGAGGCTCGGTAAGCCATTCTGCTGGTTTGAGATTAGCCCAGAGAGAAGTGGTATTTGGTGGATCCAGAGCACTTCCGCACTTCCGCACTTGTAGAATTGTATTTTTCAAGCTTTTGCAGATAAGTAGGTAAAGTGTCGTCGTCGTCGGTGGTGGCGTTGGTGGTGATGTTAGATACTACGACACGGCCTACTACGACAAGATTTCCAGGGTTGAAGTTCCCCACCAAACCTTTGTCCAAGAAAATGGTGTGGCAAAGTAGGTATGCTGATGTTTTGAGGGATAGTAGTGCTGATTTAGGAATTGTGTGTCTTTGGGGAATTGAGTGTCTTCAAAGATCTGTTTTGCATGTTCTGGTTGTCAACCACCAGATTTGATTGCCCTTGTCTGCTGCAGAGGAATAGTCCTTGTATTGTCTTGCCACATTCCAAGGTATTGGTGAAGAGCTTTGTGGTTTGCTTGCAGATTCTCAAGTGCCCTTGTGTGTTAGGTTCTGTAGCAGCTGAAATTTCGGTCTTGCCATATGTGTATGGTATCCATTTTCCTGCTTAACGAAGCTTCATTTTATAGAACAGACAAGACCAGGTATGAATGGTATTTGTTGTGTGAGGGTTTCAACTTGTACTTTACAAGCAGGCCAGACATTGGAGAGAGTCAATGTTTCATTAGAAGGTTTGCATGAGTTTGCTCTGCAATTTCATTATGCAAAACACATGATTTCAAATGGTTGAACTGATTGTACGAGAACCAAGAGTTGATGGAGTCCTATTCTTTTGTGGTTGTTTTTGAGAGCACACAAATTGAAACCCTAGAATGGGCTTTCTTTTTCAATCAGGAACTGTCAAAAGTTTTTGGCTGGACGTCTTGTTTTTGTCCCATTTTCTTTCAATTCTGAACACTTGTAGCTGAATTTCTCTTACAAATGGATTCTGATCTTCAGATACATGGGTCCCTAATTCAACTGACTCTTTACCATATCAGCTGGCAATTGTGAAAATCTCACCTGGTTTCTTGACACAGTTCTTGATCGACAATGTTGTTTTTTTGTGTTGTGGGATCTACAGAGTGCAATTCCTGACACTCAGAGCCATTGAGGAGTGGAAGTTCCAATGGGGGATAGCTCCCCTACCCAAGGTGAAATCAAGAGAGAAGTGGACAAGCTTTTGCATGGACAGTCAGCAAGGAAACATCGAGCCAAGTTACAGATTCTTCCTTTGATAGCCCTTATCTTCTATGAGGTATCAGGTGGACCATTTGGTGTGGAGGATTCCGTAAAAGCAGGAGGACCATTGTTAGCCCTTCTTGGGTTCCTCATCTTTCCTTTCATTTGGAGCATTCCAGAGGCACTGGTAACAGCAGAGCTGGCAACAGCTTTTCCTGACAATGGTGGATATGTTTTGTGGATATCAGCAGCATTTGGGCCTTTATGGGGTTTTCAAGGAGGGTGGTGGAAATGGATCAGTGGAGTAACAGACAATGCCTTGTATCCAGTGCTCTTTTTGGATTATCTCAAGCGTGCACTTCCAGTTTTTGGAGATGGAGTGTTCCGGCTCATAGCTCTCCTGGTCATTACCTTCTCCCTTACATATCTCAACTATAGAGGGCTCACCATTGTTGGAATCACAGCAGTAGTACTCACAATCTTTTCACTCCTGCCCTTTTGTGTGTTAGCGATTCTTGCGGTTCCTAAGATAAGGGTCCAGAGATGGCTGGTGATGGATGTGAGCAAGACAAACTGGAGAATGTACCTGAATACACTCTTTTGGAATCTCAATTACTGGGATTCAGTGAGCACTCTGGCAGGGGAAGTGGACAACCCTAGTAAAACCTTTCCAAGGGCATTACTGTGGGCTGTAGTGTTGGTGATAGTAGCATATGTTGTGCCATTGGCAGCAGGCACAGGAGCATTGGAGCTTGATAGGGATAAATGGGAAGATGGTTACTTTGCAGACATTGGGATGGCCATTGGAGGTATAGGACTCAAGTTGTGGATTGAAGCAGCAGCTGCACTTTCTAACATGGGGTTATTTGAAGCTGAGATGAGTAGTGATTCATTTCAGCTCCTGGGCATGGCTGAGACAGGAATGCTCCCAAAGGTATTTGCTGTCCGCTCCAAGTATGGGACACCTGTGCTGGGAATCATTTGTTCTGCATCAGGAGTACTTCTGTTGTCCTGGATGAGCTTCCAAGAGATTGTGGAGTTCCTCAATTTTCTCTACTGCTTTGGCATGCTTCTTGAGCTTGCAGCCTTTGTTTGGTTGCGGATGAAAAACCCTGGACTGGTACGCCCTTTCCAGATTCCGGTTGGCACACTAGGTATGATCCTCATGCTGCTGCCAGCAACAGCCTTGCTGATTGTGGTCATGTGTTTAGCATCCTGGAAAACAGTCATCTTTAGTATCACAGTCTCGGTTCTTGGTTTCCTTGCATATCCAGCACTGGAGTATGCAAAGGCAAAGAAGTTGATGGAGTTTTTGGATGCAGACAAGCCTAAAGTGCCTGATGATGATGATGATGATGATGATAACATCAATTCTGCATCATATCCACATCATGATGTGGGTGAGGTTGATGCAAGGCTTTTGCCTGCATAGCAATTACTTGAGCACAACTCTTCAGTTGGCTCTTCTCTCATCTCTCAAAGATATCAAAGAGGAAGTAATAATCTCCCCTCCACACGAGAGAAACTGAAGCAAAGTTGTGCATCTTCCATGGTCTAGGTTTATGACTACTTATTCTTGTGTGTTTTGACTGTTGCTCAAAATGACACAGCATTTTTTTGGGTTACCTTCAAAGTAAATTGCATTGAGTTCAAGACCAATTAGAGTCTATCAGAAAAATGTTGATGGCTTCAGTGCTGCTGTAGCTATATCGTGGGCAGGATTTGTGTATAGTTGAGATATTAGAATCTGGGGTATATTTAAAGTGAAGTTAGCAACCTTCCTGTCTGACTGATATTGCATTGTCCTATCATAATTATGGCTTGATCATCTCCTTTGTGACCAGCTTTTGCAAGAAGAGATGGATCTATCTGTGGACCTAAATCAGGGTCAATACCCAATGCTTTTGACACCCAGTTTGACACACTTCAGGTTCTCTCTTTTCCGATCAGTTTTCAGTTCTTGTCTGATGAGTGGCCACACAGATATGGTCAATCTGCAGTCTCTCTCCTTCCACAGAAATATGTCTTCTGGGTCCTGCTGAGTGCAGACTATTTGACAATTCCTTGTTCTTCAATAATTTGGGTGGAACAGGTTCAGGCCTCTCTACCACTGTGTTCTAAGCTGCAAGTTCTGAACTTTCCATGGAAATGGACCTGTTTGGGTCCATCCCCTCTTCTTTCAGCTCTCTGGATTGTTTGCAACTTTTTGACTTGAGGAAATAAAAACATTGTTTAATCATTGTTGATGTATTATAATCAGCAGACCTAGTTACCAGGATGGACTTGAGGTGAACTCCCCTATTTTTCTGGCAACTCTTCAACCTCAACATTGAAGCAACAAAAAGACATTTCTGGGTCTTGATTATGACCTCCAAGCTCCTTGTTTAATTTCAGCGACAAAGTTTTAAAGCCTTTACAACATGAGACTTGAAAAGGACATTCATTTGCAATTCCCGAAGAGAAGATTGCACCCTCAAAGGAAGAGAATAAAATCTAGTAATGTCCACACCAGAAGATAAAGAAACCACATTTTACCAAATTCCAGCTGGGACTGCTGTTCCAATCCATTTTCTCATTTTCCTCTCTGGTAACAAATAGTATGTCTCATTTCAAAGCTGCAGATGTCCTTCGTTCCATACAACGTTCCCCCTTGAAGGTAGGTTTTTTGAAATTCTGAACCTTTTTCAAGAAGTTTGGTAGTGATTGGACTACTGAATTAGAAAGTACTACAAGAATTTTTCTTAGGTTAAACTTGAAGAATTTCTTGGATGGTGATCTCATGAAAAGTTATTGACTGGGCTTAAGGTAGGCATTGTCCCTACCTGTCCCTACTAAAACCCTGTTAGTAGCTCTTCAGAGTTGGACGACACTGCCATCTAACCAGTATTTAAATCCCAATTTTGAAGAAGATGGGGTTTTCTCTCTTGTGTTTCTCAAGTGTTGAAACAGGGAAAATCATCACTTGAGGTGTTCCAGGGAAGATTACCACTTGAAGTTTTCAATTGAGTTTTAAAAAGTTTATGCAGTTTCCTGTATTTGAGATACAGAAACTTTGTAGAATTCTTTTCTGTTTTCTTTTCTGTTTCAACATTTGTTGTATTGTTCTAGTTTTGAATTCTGTTGCAGAACTTTTAAATCTGTTTATTCACCTCCCATAATTAGTGATATTGCTGCAATAGGAATTTGTTTAAGACTTAAAGTAACTTTGAGAGTTTTGTCATATCCTGCTCAAAGTCATTTTGATAGAAGTTTTTTTCTACAAGTGTTTTCCAACTTCTAGGGAGTTTTGTTACCACAGAGTTTTGCAGAATTTTCTGCTGGAGTACTACTCCTAGACTTCTTTCAGAAACATTAATTCCCTCAGTAGATTTACCAAGTGGTCTTACAGTCCCACTGTTCCTCTGGCACTGCACTAATGATGCAAACTGTGAATTGGGCATTTTCCAGCAGAGAGAGGAGGAAGACTTAGGCAGGTGAGTTCCCACCTTTCTCCACACAGTAGATGGTCAGCCAACTGCACTTTTACAGAAGATTCTGTAGCACCAATTCATTGCATGTGAATTCAGTTAGCAACCAGTTTTAGGTAACTGGACATTCATGTTTTCTATTAACTGCAAAGGCCAAAGCTAAGGAGTGTGTTGCAGGAGCAGTCTGAAAAACAGTGAATTGCATTCTCTTAGACACTCACCAGCAACATGTATGGTATTTAACCAACTACAATAACATTCTCACCTGCACCCATTGGGTTCATCATCACTTGGCATTGGGCAGAGGCCAATGTCATTCATTAACCAACATACAAAGTTTCTGTCACAAGAGTAACAGTAACAGAAGCAGTTGGTCATGATATTGGCTAGACCCAACAGAATCTAGAAGAGGAGAGGAGCAAAGAAATCAAGAGTAAAAGAGGAACAGAAAAAAGAGACAGAAAGAACCCAAACAAGACAAGAGGAAGGAAAAACAGAGAAACTGGACTTCTTCCACCCCACATATATAGGTTGGCAAACTCAGTGAAGAGAAGTGCTATAAGAATATTATATGTTTGTGTGCATTCAAGTTTAGTTCTAAGAGCACAACAGACTGTGCTCCTTTAGACACACCCAGATCAAATATCTAATAACTCTCCTATCTGTGAGCTGTATCTAGCTACCAGCTGCACAAAGCCCTATTTCAGCTTGAGCAGGTTCTATGTGTATGTTGGGGCAGAGAATTTGGGAAGAACAGAGATATTGCTGCAGATAGCTGCAGTGAACATTTTTGGATTATTATCTAGGATCTAGTCTTGAAAAAGACAAAATCATTTTGAAGCTCAATGTTTGATGCTGCATAACTATCCTACATTTGCCTAGCTCAAGGTGGGTTTGTGGGCCAATCCTCAGGTGATGGTAATGCTGCTCGTCTCCTGCTTCCTGAGCCTGCAATATCCCTCCCCAATCCTCAGCCTTCCATTCATCTTTCACACACACATACACACACATTCTTTTTGTACCTCAGTATTAACTTGCTTCTACCCTGGAACTAGAAAACAGCTCACTCCCAAATTTATGTGCATTAGGTCACCCAGATCTATTTGTCTTAAATACCACTACTGGAATGCTGACATGACACCATATGGCTAAAAAGTACAGAGAAAACAGGAAAGAAGAATATAACGCACATTTATCTAGAGTTCCCTCTTTTCCGAGCTTCTAGATAAAGGTTCTCAAACTCCCCTCTCAAAGGAGGGGACATACCACCATTGTAACTGCTTCCAATTCCAAGTGGCCGTGTCTTGTTCCAGCGTGGCAGCATCTTCTCGTGCTCTTCCCATGTCCTCTCAAAATCAGGTATTTCCTCTGCAAAATCCATTTCACACAAATACCAGCCCATCAGACTACTGCTTTCTACCCTGTGCAAATGAATCCAATACTTACTGATATTGGACAGCATGCTAATGAAGGACTAAGGACCCTGGTGCCCAATCTAGTTCTCTGTACTGTTGTTCTGTGATGAGTTGTGCAGAAGTCATGCAGATCATACTGACCTTCATTCAGATTATGCAGTGTATCCAGTCTTTCTTCTCGGCCCTCTGATGTGCGCTTCCGAGTTACTGACAAACCCTGTCCAATTACCAAGTTAACATCTTCAGCTTGAACAGGAGTTCAGTGCTAGAACATCTCATTCACAAACCCAGTTGTATCTGCTTGCAATAAACAAAAATCATACACTGGTTCTAATGGATGACTATTTTGCACATAAATCCCACTTGCCTGATTGTGATAAACTCCAAAAACTTACCTTCTCACCAACACCACGTGAAACATGCTTAGTCTCCTTCCCTGACCTGGAGTCCTTCTCCTGAAACTCTTCTTCAATCACCTGTCGTTCACAACATTCCAACACAAAATTCATCAAGCTGGTGTTACTCAAAATGCTCATTCGAGAACCCAAACTGAGCATTTGAATTGAAGAAACAGAAATATCCAGAAAACAGATTTGAAAGAGGATGGTGAGGATCTAGCATTTACCCCATTGGGACCCATGCGTCTGGTGGCTGATGTTGAGTAGTGAACACCATTAGGTCCACCATATGAAACTGAAGAGCTCTGAAAGCTGAAACTCTGTGTGCGATTGTTATGTGAGGTTGACAATGGTCCCTGTTGCTGTATGATTCTCGATTGTCGGGGCAGCTCACTTGCTGACATGTGACAATAACATGGGTTATTATTTACAATCCACCATGTGTTGAAGTGAAGACTCCTTTAGGTTAATAATCGGGCTAGAGAATGTCATAATTTTTGTTACTGTTGAACCCTTTGACCAACACCCGATAAGATTAAGCAAGCAAAGAAAGAAAAGCTGGCAGTGTGTTAGATAGATAATCATGTACCAGGCCCGACATCATCATCTGGATGCTCTATGATAGGTTCTTGACTTGATTGTGCTTGTACATGTTCATGTGGATGTTCAGCATCATCAGGGAGCTCTTCGATGATTGGACCTCTCCTATGCTCATCCTGTGACCATAAACAAAAGCAGTGATTCTCTCACACTCAGAGATGTTTTCTGAATCCACAATTATATGCACAGCTTTTGACCAAGGGCTTTCACAACCTGAAGCTCTTTACTGATATGACATGACAACCCGAAGTAGCAGATGGAAACTGCTACTGAGCCACACTATCATCATGCGACACTCACTACATCAAAGAGCCAAGTTTTCTTCTCACTCTAAAAAGACCAAGTTTACAGTTTCCTCCAGCTTGTCTGTGGTATTCCAAAGGACTAAGTCCCTGATCTGGGACATATGGATTGTCAGAATCACAAAGATCACAGCAGAAACAAGGATTACCGAAACCCCCGGGGGGGGAGGGGGGGGGGGGGGGGGGGGGGGGGGCAGCAAAGTGCGTATTGAATGGGAAAAACAGCAGACATCGAAAAACGTCGATGAGATTGCAGACGACAAACTCCACAAAAACCACTGAACCAAACCCCAGAGGACTTCCTGAATCTAAGAGAGGACAAATTCACAACCAGGAACCCTCAAACAAGAAACCGACGATACCGAACATTCAACTAAAAACTGGTAGAACTCCTGAGAAGCCTCGGTAAATTTCTCTCCACGTAAACAAGAAACCCCGCCGCTCCTCCTAGCACAACAGAAGAAACAAAAAACCTTGCAAAACAAAAAACGGATCACATACCCCCTGCGGATTGTGAGGCTGGTTGTGGAGGTAAACAGGCTGACGCGGCTCGAAAGGTGGCTGCGGCAAGCCGAAAAACGGATGTCCAAGTCCACCACGAGAACCCAAAAAGGAACCAAAGGAGCCTCCGAAAGGTCTAGTGAAAAACGGATCACTGAAGAACGGATCGTTATCGAACACATCAAACAAACTCCTCATCCCTCCCTGAGAGCCGAACCCCGCACCACCACCACCACCACCACCACCGACACCACCACGACCTCCTCCCATCATCCCGAATCCAAAATTGGCAAACGGATCCGGAAAACCATCAAAAGGCCCCGGCCGATTTCCTCCTCCCCCCTGCATCTCTCTCCCTAATCTTAGTTCTCTTATCTGAACTGGAAAGGCCACCAACTCCTCCGCTTACTCCCTCCCCTTCGCACTACTTACACACGCGGCTACTGAACTAAAACCTTTTATGTCACAAGAAAGGACTTGGCACAGGATTTCACAGACCACAAAAGGACTGAACAGAAGCTATCCTCTCCTCCACCGCAAGACACAGATACACGGACAGCGAGCGCGAGGGCACAAGCGCTTACGTATTCGACCATCCGCGAATGCGCATCGAAATACGTCCGAGTGCGAAAATGCACCTCCAAATACGTCTGACGACGGCGAATTCCACCATTACGGTACAATACGCCAAAACTGCGAATTCCACGAATTCTGTACAATACGACCCAGTGCGACTTCCAGAAACGTTGTACAATACGAATCACCTGATGATATACGAATACAATGCAATACGAATAGCTGAAAATATACGAATACTATACAATATACGAAATAGTTGAATAGGCTTGGGTGCAGGTGTGCAGAAAAAAAATGTTATGGGCCAATGAAATTGCTGTATTTGGGTGATCTGAATTTTCTTTTTTAATAACTGAAAAACTGCGGAATATGTTACAATATGGCCAACTGTGAGGTTCCACAAATACGGTACAATACGACCCGCAGCAAATTCCAGGAATACTGTGCAAAAATACGAATAACTGTGATGCATTCTGCAAAAATACGTTAAGACTACCAAAAAAAAAGTGCAAATTCCATGAGTACCTTTATCATCAATGTAAACAACTGTGAATTCCAACTGCAAATTCCACGAATACTTTATAACAATCTGAATTATTCCAACTGCGCATTTCATGAATACGTTGTTATATGAACACTTGCAATTTCCACAAAATACGTTGAAAAGTAAAAGAATTAGGGTTAAAGAGCTACACACCCTACCGTCTAGGTAGTTAGTTTGGTGTTCTTTTTCCAACCCAACAAAGAAGGCTCAGAAACTTATATTTACCATTTTGTCAGATTTTTGGTAAGAGCTTTAAATTCACCTAACCCAAACCCTAACCCATCCTTCATCTCTTTTTCTTGCTCTCTGGAGTCTGGACGTTTCTAGAACTTAAGTCTAGAAGCACCCTTTTTTCAATTTTTTTGGGTGGCCAATTTTATAGAGCCCTAAATAGCCCAATAGTGGGTTGTAAAGTGTAGTAGGGGTGAGGAACCCAGTCTAGAGTAAGAAAGTGAAGAAAGAAACAGTGCTGAATGAAGGATGAAGGATGAGCTTTTGAGTACTTGAGGGAGATAAGACAAAAATAAGCCAATTTTCTAGTGCTCTTGGCATCAATTTTTCAGAGTGAACCTTTTTTTTAAAAAAAAATTTATTTAAAAATTTAAAA
>Ga0209611_10007371_pt1 | contig 17653 bp, 15 predicted proteins | sample S1TSphgellanicum_3_FD_187693 | JGI IMG/M metagenome (GOLD analysis project Ga0209611, IMG submission 187693) | Host-associated microbial communities from peat moss isolated from Minnesota, USA - S1T2_Fc - Sphagnum magellanicum MG (SPAdes) (version 2) | ecosystem: Host-associated > Plants > Peat...
TTCCGCCGTGCTGCACGCCGCGGCCGACGCCGAAGCCGAGCACGCTGCGGCGCAGGCGGCCGCCGCTCTCCAGGCGCAGCAGGCCGAAGCTCAGCGCGCCGCCGAGGCGCAGAAAGCCGCGGAAGCGCAGAAAGCCGCGGAGGCGCAGCAGTCAGCCGATGCGCAGCAGACCGCCGAGGCTCAGGCAGCTGCAGCCGCGGAGCAGGCGCGCCGCGATGAAGAGGCGCAACGGGCGCTTGCCGCACAGCGCGTCGCTGCGGCGCAGAAGGCGGCCGAGGCTGAGAAAGCGGCCGAGGCTGAGAAGTTGGCGGCGGCTGCCGCGGCCGAAAAGGCCGCGGAAGCGCAAAGGGCCGCCGACGCGGCCAAGGCTGCCGCCGCAAAGCGAGCAGCCGATGAGAAGGCGCGCGCGGAAGCTGAACTCCAGCGGCAGCTCGATGCCGAGGAACATGCAGCCGCAGTCCAGTCGGGCCCCGTCGGTGCAAGCTACTTCGCCCTGCTGCAGAGTCGCATCACCCATGCCTGGATCAAACCGGCGTCGGCGAACGTGGGAGTCGATTGCACGGTCGAAGTGACCCAGGTGCCCGGCGGCGAGGTGACCAATGTCCGGGTGACCCAATGCAACGGCGACGAAGCCGTGCGGGAATCGATCGCGAACGCTGTCTATCGCGCCTCCCCGCTGCCCGATCCGCCCGACCCCGCCCTGTTCAGCAGAATCTTCAAACTCAGGTTCAAACCGAATGACTAAACTGTCGCGCTTTCTCGCCGCCGCGGCGATCACCGTGTTCAGCACGGTTGCGCACGCGGATTTCACCGTGGAGATCACGAGCGGCCAGTCCGAGGCGGTTCCCATTGCCGTGGTGCCCTTCGTCAGCGTTGCGAATCCGGACGTGCTCGACGTGGCGCAGCTCGTGGGGGACGACCTTGCGCGCAGCGGACGCTTCAAAACACTGGACCGCAAAGACCTGATCGCCGAACCGCACTCGGGCTCCGACATCGCCTTCGACGATTGGCGCCGGCTGGCTGACGATTACATCCTCGTCGGCACCATGACGCCGCAGACGACCGACCGGTACACCATCAATTTCGAGCTCTTCAACGTGCTCACCCATCAGCGCCTGCTGGGATTTCAGATCAGCACCAGCACGGCGGGTCTGCGCCTCGCCGGCCATCAGATCGCCGACATGGTGTTCGAGAAGATCCTCGGAATCCGCGGCGCGTTCGCGACCCGGATCGCCTACATCTCGGTGCTCGGGCATCTGCCGAACAAGCGCTTCCGTCTGGTCGTCGCCGATGCGGACGGTGCAAACCCGCACATCGTGATGGAGTCGACGGAACCGCTCATGTCGCCGGCCTGGTCACCCGATGGCCAGAGCATCGCCTACGTGTCGTTCGAAGAGCGCCTGCCCTCGGTATACATTCAGCACCTCAAGACCGGCGAACGCCAGCGGGTCTCGGCGAGGGCGGGCGTCAATCAGGCGCCGGCATTTTCGCCCGACGGCAAGCAACTCGCACTGACCCTGTCGACCCGTGACGGCAACCTGGACATTTACGTGCTCGATCTCGCGACGGAGGCGCTCACTCGCATCACCGACGACCCCGGCATCGACACCGAGCCGGAGTGGTCCAAGGACGGGCACAGCCTTTATTTTACGTCCGATCGCGCCGGGGGGCCGCAGATCTACAAGATCTCCCTCGCCCCGGGCAGTCATCCCCGCCGCTTGACCTTCCAAGGATCGTATAATGCGCGCCCGCGCATTTCGCCCGATGAGTCCCAGCTCGCGTTCGTGACGCAGGAGGATGGAGCCTACCGCATCGCCACCATGGATCTGAGCGGACGCAACGATGTGCAGATTTTGACCCACGGGCGCTTCGACGTGTCGCCGAGCTACGCGCCGAATGGGGCCGTGGTCATCTACGCAAGTCGCGACCACGGGCGCGGCGTGCTCGCGATGGTGAGCGCGGATGGACGCGTGCAACAGCGCCTGGTGTCGACGGAAGGCGAGGTGCAGGAGCCCGCCTGGGGCCCTTTCTAAGCGGGGTCATCGTAGGTAGGCTTGGGTTTCGAGAACGTGGGAGAAACGCATGAAGAGAATTCTAACGATAGCCGCATTGTGCCTCGGTGCCGCACTTCTCGCCGGATGCCCGAAGAAGCCGGGAAACTTCGAAGAGGGTGCGACGGGCAGTCAGGTGCCGTCGAGCAGCACGCAGTCCGCGGGCGGCGCGGGCGGCCCGTCCACGACGGTCACCCCGCTCGGCGGCGACCAGGAGGGCGTGACCGGCGGCAGGGGCGGGGCCGAATCGGCTGCCGGTAAGATCATTTACTTCGACTTCGACAAGTCCGAGATCAAACCCGAGTATGCGGATCTGATCAGCGCAACGGCGAGGGACTTGACCTCGCACCCGACACTCAAGATCAAGCTCGAAGGCAACACCGATGAGCGCGGCACTCGGGAATACAACATCGGGTTGGGTGAGCGTCGCGCGCAGGCGGTGCGTCGAGCGCTGCTCCTTCAGGGCGTCGCCGAAGCCCAGATCACGACCGTGAGCTACGGCGCCGAACGGCCGGCAGCGGAGGGTGACGACGAGACGGCATGGTCGCAGAATCGGCGCGTCGAACTGGTCTATCTGCCGTGACCCCGCGTCGTGCGGCGGGAATGCTCGGGACCGCACTCGTGCTCGGCGCTTGTGCGACGACGCCGCCCGACAAGGATCCGGTGCAGATCAAGTTGAATGCGCTCGACACGCGGCTCGCACGTATCGAGCGCGTCGTCGAGAATCAGAGCCTCCTGCAGCTCTCGAACGATCTCGAGGCGGCTCGGGCCGACATCCGCTCCTTGCATAACGACGTCGACGAGCTCAGTCACAACCTCGATGCGGCCCGTAGGCAGCAGCGGGACCTCTATGCCGATCTCGACAAGCGCTTGCGCGTCGTCGAAACGCGTCGGCCCGCCGGGGCAGCGGCTCCCGATGCGGGCGCGGGCGGCGCAGTGACGGACAGCGGCGGCGCCCATGCGGGGTCGAGCACGGCCGGGCCGTCGACCGGGACTGCGCCAGGCGAAGCAAGCCCGGGTGCAACGGGCGCGAGGACGGGCGAGGAGTCTGCTGCGTCCGAGGCCGGCGCTGCGGGGAGTGTGGGGGCTGCTGCCTCGGAATCCGGCGCCGCAGGGAGCGTAGGCGCCGCCGCGTCCGTCACGGGTGCGGCGGCTGCCGCGGAGGACTCGGCAAACGTGCCGCCGGGCGGCGACCACGCCAACTATCAAGCCGCGTTCTCGCTCTTGAAGGACAATCAGTACGACAAGGCCATCAAGGCGTTCAGGCAGTTTCTCGTCGCGTTTCCCGACAGTTCCCTCGCCGGCAACGCGCAGTACTGGTTGGGTGAGGCGTATTACGTGAACCGGGACCTTGTCGATGCCTTGAGCGCGTTCCAGGGAGTCGCGGACAAATACCCGTCCTCCTCGAAGCTGCCCGACGCTCTGTTGAAGATCGGCTATTGCCGGGATGAACTCAAACAGTTCGACCAGGCGAAGGCAGTGCTGAACGACGTCGCGACCCGCTTCGGCGATACGCCGGCCGGAACGCTCGCGAAGCTGCGGCTGCAGCAGATTGGAACCGAGAAGCATTGATCGAAGTTTCGTTCGTGGTCCGCGGCGCGGCCGACATCGCTGCGGCCGACATTGCTCCGGCCGAAATCGCTCCGTGCGACATCGCTCCGGCCGACTCGGTCGCGGGACTCGTGCTCGCGCAAGCGGCACGGAACTCGTGCTCGCGCCGGCGGATGGATCCGACTGCCACGCAATCTCCGTGCACCATGATTGTGACCGGAAAACGAACTTCGGCTATCATGCGCGCCTGCAAACGGGACGGTAGCTCAGCTGGTAGAGCAAGGCCCTTTTAAGGCTTTGGTCCTGGGTTCGAGTCCCAGCCGTCCCACCATTTCAATAGTTTACCTGCTTTATTCCATCTGATTTCTAGATCTAAAGAACCTCAATCGGACCCAATCGCGCTTTGCCACGCCGTGCGAGATTCTGATCGAACGTCGCGAAGGCGCGAGCTTCACAGCGCGCCGTCGCAACATGCAGGGCATCGGCAATATGGACACGGTCCGCAACGACCGTGAGCGCCAACTTCACCCGGTCGGAGTCTTCGACGCGCACTCTGGGCAAACCGAAAGCGCCCTCGATTGCATGTGCGATGGAGACATCATCAAATTCGTACATCGAACGCAGCACCCAAACCGTTTCCAGGAGGACAGTCTTTCCCATCCATATCTCCTCGGTCTCGAAGACAGCGCGCGCACGAGAACCCTGGGCCTCGTCATCGTTGACAAGAAAGCGGACGAGCACGCTCGTATCAATTGCGATCACACGAATTGTCGCAAGGCGCTACCGACTGCCATGTCTGCGGCGGATTTCGCTGCGAATGCCGGCGTCAAATTCGGATAACGATTTGGCTTTGCCGCGGTAAGGAAGCGATCCAAAAACGCCATCGATACGCGTGACCGGAAACGCTTGTTTCGGTCGCAGCAACACTCCGCCAGCGGTCGATTCGACCACGAATTCCGTTCCTTCCACTCAACCGTGCTCGTCTCGCACCGATTTTGGAAGTACGACCTGGCCTTTGGAGGAAAGCTTGGTGGTGTTCATGTTTGCATAGCCATGAGAATTCAAGTAGCAAGGTAAGACGCAGTAAGAAGTTTCGGGCGCCGATAAAAACGTCGTGAAATTTAAGTATGGCAGCCGGAAAATGGCGATTGAGAGCGCTCTTCAGAATGGTCCACAAGAATTGCGCAAGGTCCAACAAGAGTCAATTGCCATGACTGCCGCTCGCCAGCCCCAATTGCACAACTCTGCAATGCAGGTCGCGCAAGCGATGAAATGACCGTATTGTAGCCGCACCCTGCGACCACTACCGCTGTACTGTTCCGCACAGATTCGCGCTCGCTGCAAGGCAACTGCGATTTGGTCTTACAGGGCAAATTTGCGGCGTCGTCGCGTCATAGGTGGCGTAGGAGATACAGCGAATAACTGTTTGTGAGTCCCGATTCGATGAAGGGTGACGGTATCGCGACGAACTCGGTAGATGAGCAGGAGGTCAGCTCCCAGATGGCACTCCGTAAAGCCCGCCCAGTTCACGCCGCGCTTGTCGAGGCGATGCTCGCGGAAAGCCTCCGGCAATTTTCCGCCATTGATCATCAGATCGAAGATCTACTCAAGCGTTTCCGCTTCAAAGTCTAAATTTTTGCGAGCAGTACCGTAGTCGCGCTTGAAGCGCGGCAGGATACTTAGCTCTCGAGCCAACGAATGGCATCGCGGCCAGTGCGGAAACGGCGCCCCTTGCCGGCAGCTTCTTCCTTCAACGAATCTTTTAAGGCGGCCCTGAGTTCAGCCGACGTACGCTTCGGATTCGCGCGGCCCACCCATGCCTTTAGCGCAGCCTCCGTATCCGTTTCGCCGGTGCGCGCCTTCAGCATTTTGATCTCTCGGTCACTTAGTCGTACTGTCACGCTGGTCATTGGTCATCTCCGCCATGCCCCAAGAATTATATGCGAATACGTCGTATGTCTCAAAGCGAGCCACCATCATTTGTATTCGGACGCTTGGCATGAAACTTCCATTAGACCGTTGCTCAGGGCTGCCAGGTCGCGTCTTGACCCCTGCAGCCACCTCATCACTCGGTCATTCTTGGGGGCGCCGGCGCACGGTGCAAGACAAGAATCTGAGCGAATTCAGAAGGTGGAGAAGACAAGAAGACAATTCGAGTCCCGTGCGCGCCTTCGCTTCACCATTTCGTCCGTTGCCGTTGCTAAGATTGATTCAGAGATGCGCAGTAGTCCTCGTAGAGCCGAACCATGACGGTTGTGCATCCATTCAGAGTGCTAACGTGAAGCAGGCGGTGCCCTTTTTTTGGGTAACCAACATGGAACCTTCGCTGCGGTTCTATGTTGAAGGACTGGGGCTCAACATGAATTCCCGATCAACCGGGGGAGTACGATCCCGATGGGGCTACCGCATTGACTTCTCGAGCCCAACCGACGCGCGAGAGGAAAGTGAATTGGAAGAATTGGAGGATTAGTCATCCGCGCATGATTCGCCAGCCTGACTGCAGCGCCGTGCGTCAGTGCAAATAGGCCGTCCTTCAGTGCAGTAGGCAGCCCTTCCCTTCAGTGCAGATAGAAAGGACCCGGCGGCGGATCGCCCGGCCAGCGACGCTGCTCAAATGCCGCGTCCCGGCAGGCCTGCAGGCGTTTCTCGACGTCAGCCTGAACGGCTCGTCGTCCGATCACCGCCTGCGGTGTGTCTTCGACGTACACGATCGAGCCGTCCGGTTGCCGGCGCATCTCCCAACGGCATTCGCCGAAGGGCTCCTCGGTCGATCCGCGGCGCCACGCGCGCGTGAGCGACGGTGCCAGGCGCGCCTCGGCAATGCCGGCGGCGATCAGCGCGGGCATGGATCCGTGGAATGCGATCCGATGCTGGTAGTGGACCACCTCGAGTTCGCCGCGCTGTTCGATGCGCAGCGGCAGCGGTCCGAACGTGGGTTCAAAGATCACGTCCTTGCCGTCGACCGCAAGGCTGCCCCAGCGAATCGGGCTGCTCGCGCGCATCGGGACGGGGCCTTCCTTGAGCGGCACGTGAAAGCCGGGCGCGGCGAATTCGAGCGCCAGGAACTGCCGCCGGGTGCCGCGCCATTGACCGACCAGATGATCGACCAGGAGGCCGTAATGATAGTCGCATACCGCCTCGATCCGCAGCGGCGCGACTGCAAAGCCGTGGCGTGCGGCCAGCGCCTCGAGCGCGCGGACGTACTTTGGAACCAGAATGACTTTGCGCATTTGCGTCAGCCTCGCGAAAACGTCCGGAGTCGCGGTCGCTCGAGACACTCGCGTGCCACATCGAGGCCGGTGATGTCGCGGCAGTTGCGGTCGGACGATATCGGCTCCGTCATGATGCATCCCTCCGGTTTGCCTGGCGTCGGTCCTCGCAGCCGCGCGGCCTCGGGCGCGGGCGGACTGCTTTTATGCCAGCGACGCGCTGCACGCGTCGGCTGCGGGGATCACTAAACTGGGGTCAGGGAAAACCGCCTCGCAGCCCGGCGGCGAAACCTGGTGTGTAAGCGGTGTGCAGGAAACGCTGCCTGTCGATGCACTAGGAGGCCCGCGCCTTGCGCCTGCAACTCCGCCATCACCCTCGACGAGATGCGGTCTTGACAGAATCCCGGCCACGAGCGGCACGAAATAAACCGTCTCCCTCACGCGACATTTCCCGATCCCCGCCTGGACCTCTAGGATTCGCCGGCGAGTTCTGGAGGACGACAGCATGCGAAAAGCGACATTGGTCTGGTTGTTGGCATCGACGGCGCTATCGGCCCACGGCAGCGAGACGAGCACGAACGGCAGTACCGGCGCCAAAACGAGTTCCGCTAGCACCCTTTCCGTGCAGACCGCGACCGTCAGCGCCGGCGCGATCGGTTTCGCGGCTGCGGATTTCCCGGTCAACCAATCCGCCGGCTCGGTGATCCTCACCGTGGTACGCAGCAATGGTACGAAGGGCGCCATGTCGGTGACCTACTCGACCATGAGCGAGAGCGCGGTCGCCCCCACCAACTACACAGCGGAAACCGGCACGCTGAATTGGGCCGACGGTGACGGGTCGAACAAGACCATCACCATTCCCATCAACTCCGCCAACGTCTTTACCGGAACGAAATACTTCGTGGCCAAGCTCGTGGCAGGTGCCAACTCGATCCTCGGCTCGCACACGACGACCAGCGTGATCATCACGGGAGGCACGACGCCGCCCACCCCGCCGGAATACGTGATCTTTCCAGACGATCTGCCGGGGGCCGGATCCAATGGGACTGACCCCGTACCGGCGGGCGCCGGCCTCGAAGATACGTCTCACCCGGATCACGTGATTGGCAACGGCACGCCGTCGAGCTGCACGAGTGCAGCGGTCGTGGCGGCCGTGAAAGTGGGCGGCATCATCACGTTCGAGTGCGGATCTGCGCCGGTCACGATTCAGATGGCCCAGACGGCCAAACTCTTCAATAACGGCGCGTCCAAGACGGTCATCGATGGCGGCGGCCTGGTGACGCTGAGTGGCGTGAAGCAGCGGCGCATCCTGTACATGAATACTTGTGACCAAAGCCTGGTCTGGACCTCGAGCGAGTGCCAGGACCAGCAGTATCCCCAGCTGACGGTGCAGAACATCACCTTCAGCGGTGGTAACGCCGGCAACGAGAGCAATCCCGAGGGCGGTGCGATCTTCGCATTGGGCGGCCGCATCAAGGTCGTCAATTCGCGCTTCTTCAGTAACGTCTGCGCCAGTAACAATCCCAACCTGTTGTTCGGAGGCGCAATCTCCGCATTCGAACAATATCAATCGCTGCCCGTCTATGTGGTGCACTCCACGTTCGGCGGAACCTCGAGTCTCGGCAACACCTGCAATGACGGCGGTGCGCTCGGCAGCATCGGTGTGTCGTGGACTCTCGTCAACAGTCTCCTTGATTACAACCATGCCGAAAGCGGCGGTGCCATCTACAACGATGGCGTCAACCTGAACCTGGTCATCAGCGGCTCGCAGCTGGAATACAACCAGGCCACCACCTTCGGTTCCTCGATCTTTTTCGTGTCGGATAACGTCCCCGGCAGCATCACCATCACCGATTCAACCATCAAGGGCAACAGCGGCGGTACGTGGTACGACAAGTACCCGTCGATCTCGGCGGAGGCCGACACGCCGATCATCGTGAAGAACTCGACGATTTCCAACTGATGCTTGCAATGTCAGGCGTGCGCGCAATGTCAGGCGTGCTCGCAATGTCAGGCGTGCGCGCAATGTCAGGCGTGCTCGCAATGTCAGGCGTGCGCGATGTCACGTGTGCTTGCAACTTCAGGCGCTCGCAACGTCAGGGTTCGTGGCGCTGATCGCCGTGACGATGCGCAGATCGGCAGCACTCAATTCGCGGTCTGGCGAACTTCCTGCAGCTGCCGCAGCGTCTGCTCGAGCGCGTCGAGGCTGACCGGCTTGACGAGGTGGGCGTCGAATCCCGCCCGCTTGCTGCGCGCCACATCTTCGTCGCGCCCGTAGCCGCTCAGGGCAATGCCCCGCATCCCGTATCGGCCGCGAAGTTCCTGCATCAGCGCGGTGCCCGATGCGTCGGGCAGGCCGATGTCGCTGATCACCACGTCGAACTTCGCGCAGGCGGCGCTCGCCATGGCTGCGGCGACCGAGTCGGCCGTGACGACCCGGCAGGCGAGTTCGGTCAGCGCGTATTCGATGACCTGCCGAGTATCCGCGTGGTCTTCGACGAGCAGCACGCGGAAATTCAACGCTCCCGCCGCTGCGGGCGGCGAGTACTCGCTGACGGCGGCACCCGCGCTCGTGACCGGAATGTCCAATGCGAAGCTCGACCCTAATCCGGGGCCTGCGCTGTCGGCCACGATGTCTCCCTCGTGCAGGCGGGCGAGGGCCTTGGAAATCGCGAGCCCCAAGCCTAGGCCGCCAAATTGCTGGGTGACCTGGGAGCCTCCCTGCTCGAAAGCGTCGAAGATGTGCGGCAGCACCTGGGGCGCAATGCCGATTCCCGTGTCCGTCACCACGACGCGCAAACGGCCCGGCGCGGGGTTCAGGGTGGCGATGCGCACCTGCCCGTCGCCGCTCGTGAATTTGATGGCGTTCTTGAGCAGGTTCCAGATGATTTGCTGAAAGCGCGCCGGATCGACGCTCACGCGATGGCTGGTTGCCGCAAGATCCGCCGTCACGCGCAAACCCTTCTCGGCGGCCTCGGCGCTGCACATGTCGATGACGCGTGCGATGCTCGCGTGGGCGTCGATGATCGTGGTCTGGAGCGTGAGCTTGCCCTTGGAGATCCGTGTCACATCGAGCAGGTCGTCGATGAGGCGGGCTTCCAGCTCGACATTGCGGCGAATCGTCCGCATCATCGCCCGGTGTTCGGGGCTGAGCAGCGGGTCGCGCTCCATCAAGATCGCCGACGCGAGCACCGGCGTGAGCGGCGTGCGCAGCTCGTGCGACAACACCGCGAGGAATCGGTCCTTGGCATTGCTGGCCGCCTCGGCCGCCGCCTTGGCGTTGGCAAGGTCGGAGATGTCCAAGGCGGCGCCGATCAGGCCGACGACGCGGCCATCCGCGTCGCGCTGCGGCTCCAGCGTGGTGTCATAGGTATGGGTAACCCCATGGAGGGTCACCGCCAGTTGCCGGCGCTCGCCGCGTCCCGTCGTCAGCACGCGCTGCTTGAATTCTATGATGGGTGCCGCCTCCTCCGGTGACATCAGCTCGTCGTCGCGTTTGCCGATGATCTCGCGGCTGTCGAATCCCAGGGTGGGGTTGTACACCCACGTGCAGCGCAGCTCGCGATCGACGGTGAACATGTTGAGAGGAGCATTGAGCAGCGCCACCCGAAAGCGCTGCTCGCTTTCCGCACCGCGGATCTCCGCCTCCTTGCGCGCGGTGATGTCCATGACGGTGCCGAGCAGACGCACGGGCCTCGACTGTTCGTCGAAGACTGTGTTACCCGCCGCCGCCACCCAATGCACACTGTGGTCGGGCCACACCACGCGATATTCCTGATAATACGGGTCGCGGGATTGCACGGCCGCGCGTGCCGCGGCAAGCGTTCTTTCCCGATCGTCCGGATGAATCAAGGCTCCCCACTCTTCGAAGCTCGGGACCGGTGCCGTGTCGGAGAGTCCGTAGATACGGCGCCATTCCGGGGAGATGTCCGCGGCCGCGCGATCGATATTCCAGTCAAAAATCCCGAGCCCCGTCGCCCGCTGGGCGAGGTCGAGGCGCTCCTGTTTGAGCCGCAATTCGGCGCGTTCGGCTTCGAGCGCCCGCGACGTCGCGACGCGTTCCGACACGTCGCGGAAGCTGCACAGTACGCCGGGCCTGCCGTCCTCGAGAACCACGCGCCGGATCTGCCACTCATAGTGCTCGATCTGATCCCGATCGAGGCGTCGCTCGCTGTGCTCCAGATGACAGTACGGCTCGCCGGTCGCGAGCGTGTGGCGGAACCGCTCGAGCAGGTAGTCCGCATAGGGACTTTGCCAGATTTGGCGCACCAGGCTGTCGAAACAGGCTCCGTCGGGCCCGAGCGCGAAGCCGAAAGTCTTCTCGGCCACGGTGTTGGCTTCGCACACCCGCCAATCCGAGTCGACGATATAGATTCCGATCGGCAGTAGAGCGATGACTTCTTCGAGAACTTGATCACGCGGGCGGTCGGTCATGAGTCCGAGCGTATCAACCAATCCCGGTCCGGGCCATGCGCCGGCAAGGATTCGGACGGACATTGCATTGCTGCATTGCAAAACGCCCCGCGGTTCGCGGCCCGCCGCGACCTGCACGCGCGTGCGCACGCCGGCGGTTCGCGGCCCGCCGCGTCGTGCGCGCGCGTGCGCACGCCCGCATGGCAGGCCCGCCTCGGCGTGCGCGCGTGCGCACGCTCGCATGGCACACTCGCGTGCCCACGCTCGATTAGCAGGCACGCCCGCATGGCACGCCTGGGTCCGCACCTTGATTAGCAGGCGCGCCGGTGTGCGCACCGTCGACTGACAGGCACACTCGCGTGCCCACGCTCGATTAGCAGGCACGCCCGCGTGCGCACCCTCGACTGGCAGCCATGCCCGCGTGTGCACCCTCGCTTGGCGCGTCCGGGCAAAAGACTCCATACTTGGGTTCAAGGGGAGCGGCGACAGAGCTTCGACAAAGGGGATCTCATGAAGTCAATTGATTCGTTGCGCCGACGCCTCTTACAGGCGGCGCCCGGGACGCTGGGTCTTGCCTGGATGGCCGCGAACGCGCCCGTCATCGCGCGCGCCGCCGAGCATGCCGGACACATGGCGATGACCGGACCCGCCAGCATTTCGCATCTGTCCGCCGCCGAGGCCGATGTTGCCGCGGCAGCCGCGGCCCAGATCATTCCGAGTGACGACACGCCGGGTGCGCGCGAGGCCGGTGTCGTGTATTTCATCGACTATTGCGCGGGCGCCGGAGCCCTGGGCGTCGGACCCGAGTTCCTCGAGAGTCTGCGCGGTCTCGATGCGACCACGCGCGAGCGCTTCCCGGACGTTGCCGGCTTCGCGCAGCTGTCGTCGGCGCGCCAGGTCGAGGTGCTGCGCTCGATCGAAGCCACGCCGTTTTTCGCGCAGCTGCATCGGCTCGTGGTGGTCGGTCTGCTGGCATCACCGGCCTATGGCGGGAACCGCGACGGGGTCGGCTGGAAGCTCATTGGTTTTGACGATGCCCACATCTATGCACCCCCGTTCGGATTCTACGATGCGGACTATCCCGGCTTCATCGCCGACGGCGGGCAGGCGTCATGAAGGCGCCGCGCACATTCAAGCCCGGCGCCGAGGTCGATTTCGTGGTGGTGGGTTCGGGCGCCTCGGGCGGCGTGATCGCGCGCGAGCTCTCTCGCGCGGGTTTCGACGTCGTGGTGATGGAGCAGGGGCCGCGCCGCACCGCGGCGGATTTCGAGCACGACGAATTCAAGTACTGGATGCGCAACGGGATCACCAACGACCCGGTGGCGAGTCCGCAGACCTTTCGCCGGCAGGCCGCGGACGAGGCCAAGCTGCGGGTCGGCATGCCGGCTCTCTGGTATGCGCGCATGGTGGGCGGCAGCAGCAACCACTTCACCGCCAATTACTGGCGCTTCCACGCGAGCGATTTTCATGAGCGCAGCCTCTTGGGATCGATCGCGGGCACGGGCTTCGAGGACTGGCCGATCAGCTATGCGGAACTCGAGCCGTATTATTCCAAGGTGGAGTGGGAGGTCGGCGTGTCGGGCCTCGCAGGCGCAAGTCCCTTCGATCCGCCGCGCACCAAAGGCTATCCGATGCCGCCGCTGCCCGTGAAATCCTCTGGCGTGCTGTTCGAACGCGGCGCGCGCAAGCTGGGATTGCACCCACATCCTGCGCCGATGGCGATCGCGTCGGTGCCCTATCGCGGCCGGCCGGCCTGCGTCAACTGCGGCTTTTGCATGGGCTTCGGCTGCGAGGCTCAAGCGAAGTCGTCGGCTCTGTACACGATGATTCCGGAGGCCGAGGCGACGGGACGCTGCGAAGTGCGCGCGGACAGCTACGTATTTCGGATCGACACCGACAAGCGCGGCCGCGCGACCGGCGTCGGCTATTTCGATGCCGGGCAGCGCGAACGATTTCAAAGAGCGCGGGCCGTCATCGTCAGTGCAAACGGCGCCGAGACGCCGCGCCTGCTGCTCAACTCTGCGAACTCGGCATTCCCGGACGGTCTCGCCAATTCGAGCGGACTGGTCGGGCGCTATCTCATGTTCAATCAGGGCGCCGAAACGGCGGCCACTTTCGAGCATCCGCTCAACGAGTACAAGAGCGTGCAGGTCACGCGGATCCTGCATGACTTCTACGAATCGGACCCCAAGCGCGGCTTCTATGGCGGCGGCGGAATCGATGCCCGCATCGGCCCCATGCCGATCCTCTGGGCGCTCGCGGCAGCCGGCAGCCCGCCGCTCTGGGGTGCCGAGTACAAGGCCGTGCTCGAGGAGTTTCCGCGCAGCATGATCTGCGCAGCGCACACCACGTCGCTCGCGCTCGAGACCAACCGCGTCGACATCGATCCGCACTTGAAGGACGCCTGGGGCGTGCCGGCGATGCGCGTGACCTATCGCGATCATCCGGACGACCTGGCGATCGCGCGCTTCCTCCAGGCGAGATCGGAGGAAATCATGCAGGCGGCCGGGGCGCTGAAGATCCGCAAGAAGCCGGTCCGAGAGGCGGAAGTCAGTCCGCATCTGCTCGGCACTTGCCGCATGGGAACGGATCCGGGCCGGTCCGTCATCGACCCCACGCACCGCAGCCACGACGTGCGGAACCTGTTCATCTGCGACGGCAGCAGCTTCGTGACCTCCGGAAGGGGCCAGCCGACGATGACGATTCAGGCGTTGGCCTTCCGAGCGGCCGACCACATCGGACGCTTCGCGCGCGCCAACGAAATCTAAGGGGAATCTTGACGCCGCGACATGGGTCCCAATGGGAACGGCCCGATCACAACGTCTTGATCAATGCATGCAGGCCGTTCCAGCAGATTTGCACACCGATGCACAAGAGGATGAACGCCGACAGGCGCACCACGACGCTCGTGCCGGTGGGACCGAGTTTGTGCAGGATCCGGTCGGCATAGCGGTAGCATAAGTAGACCGACGCCGCCACGAGTAGAATGCCGAAGGCATGGGCGAGAGCGGTGAGCAGAAGAAATCGGAATCCGGGCGGGGGATTGGCGCCGAGCGTCAGGGCCACGGAGATCGATCCCGGCCCCACGGTGAGCGGCATGGTCATCGGATAGAAGGCGCGCTTGCTGAGGTCTTCCGAGGTCGCGGCTTGCGCCTCGTCGCGACTGACCGCAGGGGGTGAGTCCTCGCTGTTCAGCAGCGACCAGGCGATCATGCATACGACGATGCCGCCGGCCACCTGCACCGACGGAATCGACACGCCGAAAAAATCGAGCACGTAGGCACCGATCAAGGCCGAGGCGATCAGCAGCAGGAAGCTGTTGACGGCGATGGCCTTGGCCATGGTCGCGCGCTGCGCGCTGCTGAGTCCAACCGTCATCGCCAGGTAGATCGGGGCCCCTCCCAGCGGGTCGACGATGGGCAGCAGGGCGCCGACCGCCAGCATCAGGATGGAGCCGAATTGCACCAGGGAAGTCCACAGTTCGTGGGTCAGCATCGGCAGAGGATACACGGGTCGTCATGGCGACCCGAGGTGGCGGCGAGCGCGGGCCTCGATCAGCCGGTGCCCCCGCGATGCACGGCCGTGGCCACAGCATCGTGCAGGGCATCCATGCCATAGGAAACGTCCACGACCACGCCGTTCAAGAAAAACGTCGGGGTTGCACGCAAATGGCTGCGGCGCCCGCCGTCGATGTGCTCGCGGACCTTCTGAAGATAGATGTGATCGCTCATCTCGGCGACGTAGCGGACCAAATCGAGGCCCACGTCGCCTGCGTAACGCTTGAGATCCGCAGGCTTGAGGTGCGCCTGATGCTCGAACAACCGGTCGTGCATTGCCCAGAATGCGCCCTGGGCAGCCGCCGCTTCGGCGGCCTCGGCGGCGAGCAGCGCATGCGGGTGGGCTTCTTCGATCGGGAAATGCCGGTAGATGAAACGCAGATTTCCAGGATAACGTTTCAATAGCAGCATTGGGGTCGGAGCCGCCATGCGGCAATTCGGGCATTCGTAATCGCCGTACTCGATGAGCGTGACGGGTGCATGTTCCGCACCCTGACTGTGCTCGACCGCATCGGGTGGTATCGCAAGCGTAATTGGATGACCGGCCGCGCTCATATGTGAAGAGTAGCATTCTCACTCGTCGTTTGTCGTCGGCGCAGCGCAAGCCCATGTGGCGTCGGCAAAGCGCAAGCCCATGATGCGATGCGCTGCAGCGGCGTGCCGCCGCGCCGCGCCCCGCCCCGCTTACGCGGTGCCGCGAGCGCATGATGTGACCTCGAGTACGTTGATCATGCTGCGAGCACGAATAGATAACAGTTATCGCGCGCGGGATCCCAAAGAAACCATAATGTCGTAGGATGAGTCCGACCCAGGCGCACGCTCTTATCCGACAATTTCAATGAGGTTGCCCATGGCCGATCTTTCGCTGCATGCACTCACGAGCGACGCCGTCGCCATGCCGAGCGGGGAATCCTGGTTTGCCGATCCCGAAGATCCCGCGCTGCTGGTCATGACCGACTTCCGGGAGCATGAAGCGATCACGGTACCCGCCGACACGCAGATCGACCGCGCCGTCTCGCACATGCAGCGCACCGGCGTGCGCTCGGCCTTCGTGACTGAGGTGGAAACCGGATCACTGCTGGGCATGTTGACGGCGTACGACGTGTGGAGCATGAAGCCGATGCGCCACATGCTGTCCGCCGGCGTGACGCGCGATGAAGTCACGGTGCGCGACCTGATGCTGCCGATCGCCGCGTGGCGGGTCGTCGAAGTCGATGATCTCGAGCGCACCACGATCGGCGCCGTCGCCACGATGCTGGCCGACTACCGCAGGACGCATGTGCCGGTGGTCGAGACCGCTGCGAACGGGGCCAAGCGGCTGCGCGGGATCTTGTCTGCGGCGCGGGTACGCCGGGTGCTGGCGAGGTTCGACACCGCCGCGGCTCCGGCCCGCTCCGTGATTACCTCGGGACCCTGGTACCGGACGGAATGAGGCGCTGCAAGACCGGCGGCTGGATTCCTCAGCACTGGTGATCGAGGGGCAGGGCGCCGTCCAGCCAGATCATGTGTCTTTGACCGTCGCGGGCTGAAGCGACTGCTTCAAGTGCTCGATGAACCAGCGAGCGGCCGGGCCGGGCGGTTTTGCCGTGAGGTACGCCGCCGACATCGGCAGCATCAAGCCCTGCTCGGGGACATCTTCGATCGATAACCTCACCAGCCCGCCTTCGTGGAGATTCTGCTCAACTGCGTGCAGCGGCATGCCCCCCCAACCGAGGCCCTTCAGCAGGAAGGCATGCTTGGCGAACAGGTCGCTGAGCCGCCAGGTCAACGGCGACATCACGCCGAATTCGCGCCCAACCGTGAGCTGCGACCGATCGGTGAGCACGAGTTGCACGTGCCGCGCGAGCTCGGTCTTCGGTATCACGCCCGGGTAGTTCGCCAACGGATGTCCGCGGGCCGCCACCAGCATCATGGGAACCGCGGTCAAACGTTCGAGGGTCATCGAATCGGGCGCGGCCGGCAGCGATCCCACCACGCCGATGCTGCAACGACCCTCCAGCAGCGGCTGATAGGCCCCGCCGAGCGCCTCGACGAAGAGCCGCAGCGGCGTCTGGGGAAAGCGGTCCCGGTACTGGCGGGCGCACTCGGCAACCGCTTCGATCGAAAACAGCACGTCGACGACGACTGAAAGCTCCGGCTCGAGGCCGCCGGCGATGCCGCTGGCGCGGGCCTTGAGCCGATCGACGTCTCGGACGACGCTGCGTGCGTCTGCCAATAGCAGCACGCCGGCCGGAGTCAGCGCGGGATAGCGCGGCGAGCGGTCGAACAGCACGACGCCGAGCTGAGCTTCCAGATTGCTGATCAGTTCGCTCACGGCGGATTGAGCGCGCAGCAGCCGGCGCCCTGCGGCCGAAAAGCTGCCCTCCTCAACCGCAGCGATGAATGCCCGCAGTTGATCCAATGACACGCTGTCGAGCACGGTCGAACACCCTGTTAAAACCCACGCTCGACCTGCGCACGCTGGCGCCGCCGCGAACCTTCGGCCTGCGCCTGACAGCGAGGTGGTATTTGCAGCCGCTTCAATCCTTGGTTCGAAATTTGTCGTGACAGGCCTTGCAGGTTTTGCCGGTATCTACGACCGCCGCCGTGATCTTCGCCTGATCGCCGGTTTGAGCGGCGGCTGCGAGTGCCGCACTCTTGTCGAGCAGCGCCTGGAGAGCGGTATTGAAGCCGGCGGTGTCCGTCCAGATCTCCGGTTTCGCGGCCGTGTGAGCCACTCCGTTGCTTTCCGGCGGGAATGCTTCCTTCAGCAGTGGGGCGAGAAACGCGACGCGCTGGGCGCGCAGCTTGGCCTGGTCCGCATTGAACGGCATCTTACCCTCCGCCATGGCCCCGAGGGGACCGAAATTCCCGGCCATCACGGTGAAAATCG
>Ga0209611_10007373_pt1 | contig 17651 bp, 14 predicted proteins | sample S1TSphgellanicum_3_FD_187693 | JGI IMG/M metagenome (GOLD analysis project Ga0209611, IMG submission 187693) | Host-associated microbial communities from peat moss isolated from Minnesota, USA - S1T2_Fc - Sphagnum magellanicum MG (SPAdes) (version 2) | ecosystem: Host-associated > Plants > Peat...
GGTGCTCAACTGGCTGTGCGGCTATTGCGTGCGCAAGCGCGCCGAGCTCGAGCACACGCTGCCGGGCCTGGTCAAGCCGCTCGGCCTGCTCGGCGTCGCAGCGGCGCTGTTGCTGCTCGAGCCGGACTTCGGGGCGAGCATCGTGCTGTTCGCCACCGGCTTCGCGGTGCTGTTCGTGGCCGGCGCCCGCCTGCGCTACGTGTTCTTGATGCTGTGCGCCGTCAGCCTCGCGTTCGCGCTGCTCGCGGTCGCCTCGGCCTACCGCTTGAAGCGCCTGGCCGGCTTCTTGGATCCCTGGGCGGATCCGCTCAACACGGGATTTCAGCTCACGCAGTCCCTGATCGCGATCGGTCGCGGCTCCTGGTTCGGCGTCGGCCTCGGCAGCAGCGTGCAGAAGCTGTTCTATCTGCCCGAGGCGCACACCGACTTCGTGTTCGCCGTGCTGGCCGAGGAACTCGGCCTCGTGGGCGTGATCGGCGTGATTGCCTTGTTCCTGGCGCTGGTCGCCCGCTCGTTCCAGATCGCGCGCATGGCGGCGCAGGCCGGGCTCGCGTTCCAGTCCCATCTCGCGATCTGTTTCGGCGTCTGGATCGGCCTGCAGGCAAGCGTGAACATCGGCGTGAACATGGGCGTGCTGCCGACCAAGGGACTCACGCTGCCGCTGCTGTCCTATGGGCGCAGCAGCCTGCTGGTCACGCTCGCCTGGATCGGCGTGCTGCTGCGGATCCATCACGAGGTCAAGTGCACATCGCGTTCGGCCGTGATCCGGGCGTCGTCGAGGGCGCTATGATCGGCGCACCCGTGCTCATCATGGCGGGCGGCACCGGCGGCCACGTGTTCCCGGCTCTGGCGGTCGCGAAGGCGCTGCGTGCGCGCAACGTGGACGTGGTCTGGCTCGGCACGCCGGCCAGCATGGAAGCGCGGCTCGTGCCCGCGAACGGGTTTCCGATCGAGTGGGTGCGCGTCGCCGGCATCCGCGGCAAGGGTCCGGGCGCCTGGGTGTTCGCACCCTGGCGCGTCGCCAGGGCGGTGCTCGAGGCCCGCGCGGTGCTGAAGCGCGTGCGGCCGCGCGCGGTGCTCGGCGCCGGCGGCTTCGCGAGCGGACCGGGCGGCATCGCGGCCTGGCTGCTCGGCATTCCGCTGCTGATCCACGAACAAAATGCGGTCGCAGGGCTCACCAACCGCTGCCTCGCGCGGCTCGCCAGCCAGGTTCTCGAGGCGTTCCCGGGAAGCTTCGGGAGCGGCGTCGCCGCGCGCTGCATCGGCAATCCGGTGCGGGCCGACATCGCGGTGCTGCCGCCGCCGCCGGAGCGCTTCGCGGGCCGCGCCGATCCGACGCGATTGCTCGTGCTCGGCGGCAGCCAGGGCGCGCAGCGTCTGAATGCGCTGCTGCCGCAGGCGCTCGCGCTGCTCGCGCCCGAGCACCGGCCGCTCGTGCGGCACCAGACCGGAACCAAGGGGTTCGAGGCCGCCCGCGCCGCCTATGCCGAGTTCGAGGTCGAGGCGGAACTCGTGCCCTTCATCGAGGACATGGCCGGCGCCTATGGCTGGGCGGATCTGGCCATCTGCCGTGCCGGTGCGCTCACGCTCGCCGAGCTGCAGGCCGCGGGCTTGGGCGCCCTGCTCGTGCCGTTCCCGGCGGCCGTCGACGATCATCAGACGCGAAACGCCGCGGCTTTGGTCGCGCGCGGTGCGGCGCTCATCGTGCGGGAGCGGGATCTCGATGCGCGAGCCCTCGGCGCGCACATCGGGGCGCTCACGGCCGATCGGACGCGCCTGCTCGCGATGGCGCAGGCCGCCCGCGCCGGAGCGGTCACCGACGCCGCCGAACGGCTCGCGGATCTGTGCATCCAGGCGGGCGCGGGCCCCGCGGGAAGCCCCGGGTCGGAGGAGCGCGCGGCATGAACGACCGCATGCGCCGCATCCAGTGCATCCACTTCGTCGGCATCGGCGGCAGCGGCATGGGCGGCATCGCCGAGGTGCTGCTGAATCTCGGCTATGCCGTGCAGGGTTCCGACCTCAAGGCGAACGCCGTGACCGCGCGGCTCGCGCGCCTCGGCGCCACGGTGTTCATCGGACATGCGGCCGAGCATCTCGGTGCCGCCGACGTGGTCGTGGTCTCGACCGCCGTCGAGCGCGCGAACCCCGAGGTGGCGGCGGCGCTCGCGCGACGACTGCCGGTGGTGCCGCGCGCCGAGATGCTCGGCGAGCTCATGCGGTTCCGCTATTCGGTCGCGGTGGCCGGCACGCACGGCAAGACCACGACCACGAGCCTGGTCGCGAGCGTGCTCGCCGAAGCGGGCCTGGATCCGACCTTCGTGATCGGCGGGCGGCTGAAGAGCAGCGACAGCAACGCGCGCTTGGGCGCCGGGCGCTACCTGGTGGCCGAGGCCGACGAGAGCGACGCCTCGTTCCTGCACCTGCAGCCGATGATCGCGATCGTGACCAACATCGACAACGATCATCTCGACACGCACCACGGCGACTTCGCGCAGCTCAAGCAGAGCTTCGTCGCGTTCCTGCACAACCTGCCGTTCTACGGACTCGCGGTGCTCTGCGCCGACGACGAGCACGTGCAGAGCATCGTTGCGGCGGTGGCACGGCCCTGCGTGACCTACGGGCTCATGGAACATGCCGACGTGCGCGCCGTCGACGTGCGCCGCGACGGCACCCGGTCCCGCTACCTGGCGCTGCGCGCGCAGCGCGAGCCGCTGCCGATCACGCTCAATCTGCCCGGCCGCCACAACGTGCAGAACTCGCTCGCGGCGGTCGCCGTCGCGACCGAACTCGAGATCGGCGATGCCGCGATCCAGCGTGCGCTCGCGGGCTTCCAGGGCATCGACCGGCGTCTGCAGCAGCTCGGCGAGATACACTTCGCGGGCGGCAAGGCCCTGCTCGTGGACGACTACGGGCATCATCCGACCGAGGTGGCCGCGACCCTCGACGCCGTACGCCAGGGCTGGCCCGAGCTGCGCATCGTGCTCGCGTTCCAGCCGCATCGCTATACGCGCACCCGGGATCTGCTCGACGATTTCGGGCGCGTGCTCGGCGGCGCAGACGTGCTGCTCGTGACCGAGGTCTACGCGGCCGGCGAGGCGCCGATCGCCGGCGCCGACGGGCGCGCGATCTGCCGCGCCGTGCGCAGCCGCGGCCGCATCGAACCGGTGTTCGTCGAGCGCGTCGAGGATCTCGCCGCGGCGCTCTACGGCGTGCTGCGCGACCACGATCTCGTGCTCACCATGGGAGCCGGCAACATCGGCTCGGTCGCCAACGAGCTGAAGCAGCGCTTCGCCGCGGGGACTCCGCCATGACGTCGCCAAGTCCGGCGGGGCTGTCCCCCGACTTTGCCGTGCGCGTGCTGCACGACGAACCGCTCTCGAGGCATACCTCGTGGCATGCGGGCGGACCCGCGGACCTGTTCTTCGTGCCGCGCGACGCCCAGGACCTCGCGGCGTTCCTGCGGCAGCTGCCCGCGCCGCTGCCGCTCCTCATGGTGGGGCTCGGCAGCAACCTGCTCGTGCGCGACGGCGGCTACCGGGGCGCGGTCGTGCTGACCCACGGCGCCTTGGGCGCCCTCGAGCGGCGCAGCGCCACGCTGATCCACGCCGAGGCCGGAGTGCCCTGCGCGCGCATCGCGCGTCAATGCGTGCAGTGGGGAATGGGGCCCGCGGATTCCTTCGCGGGCATTCCGGGAACGCTCGGCGGCGCGCTCGCGATGAATGCGGGCGCCTGGGGCGGGGAAACCTGGCAGCACGTCGTCGAGGTCGACGTGCTGGATCGGCGCGGCGCGCGGCACACGCGGCCGCGGGCCGACTACGAGGTCGGCTATCGCAGCGTGCGCGGTCCCGCCGATGAATGCTTCGTCGGCGCACGGCTCGAGTTCGAGCGCCGTCCGGGCGCGAACGCCGACGCGATCCGCGAGCTGCTCGAGAAGCGTCGCGCGACGCAGCCGATCGGCGCATGGAGCTGCGGCTCCGTGTTCACGAACCCGGCCGGCGACCACGCCGCGCGCCTGATCGACAGCGCGGGCCTCAAGGGATTTCGGATCGGAGACGCCTCCGTGTCGGAAAAGCATGCGAATTTCATCATCAACCACGGCACCGCGCGCGCCGCCGACATCGAGGCCGTGATCGAGCACGTGCGCGGCACCGTGCAGGCGCTGCACGGACTCAAGCTCGAGACCGAAGTGCGCATCGTGGGTGAGCCCGCATGAGCCTGCTGACCCAGCCGCTCTCGAGCCGCCGCAATCGGTTCAAGGACCGCGCCAAGGCCTCCTCCCCGCGCCGCTTGCGCCTGCCGGCGCTGCGGCTCGATTGGCCGGCGCTCAGGGTGCAGAGCCTCTGGTTCCTGCTGTGCGCCGCCCCGCTCGGGGCGCTCACCTATGCGCTCGACCGGCCGGTCCGCGTGGTTGCGCTCGACGGCGATTTCCAGCGCGTCTCGCCCGCGGAGATCGAGCAGGCGGTCGCTCCCTATCTCACGGCGGGATTCATGTCGGCGGACCTCGATGCGATCCAGCGCGCGGTCGAGATCCTGCCATGGGTCGACCATGCGCGCGTGCAGCGGCGCTGGCCGGCGGGCCTGCACGTCACCGTGGTCGAGCAGACCGCGGTGGCCCGCTGGGGCGAGGCGGGCCTGCTCAACACGCGCGGCGAACTGTTCGTGCGCGCCGCGGCGCACGTCCCCGCGGAGCTGCCGCGCCTGTCCGGACCCGACGGCACCGAGGCCAGGGTGGCCGCGCAGTATCTCGCCACCGAGTCGCGCATGCTCGAGAACGGCATGCGCATCGCGGCGCTGCGCCTCGATGAGCGCGGCGCGTGGGAGATGGATCTCGACAGCGGGGTCACCGTGCGGCTCGGACGCCGCGACGTGGCGGCGCGGCTCGATCGGTTCATCCGCACGGCCTCCCAGGTCATCGCGCATCGGGCGGGCGACGTCGCCTACGTCGACATGCGCTACTCGAACGGCTTCGCGATCGGCTGGAAGCGCGCGGCGGCACCCGGCGCCCCGGCGCCCCACTCCGACGACCCGGCCGTCTGATTCGGCGGCGCACCTGAGGACTCATGGCGAAGCGTTCGGATCGGAATCTGCTGGTGGGCCTCGACGTCGGCACGAGCAAGGTGGTCGCCATCGTGGGTGAGATCAAGGCGGACGGTGCGCTCGAGATCATCGGCATCGGTTCGCATCCCTCGCGCGGCCTGAAGAGGGGCGTCGTCGTGAACATCGAGTCGACCGTGCAGTCGATCCAGCGCGCGGTCGAGGAGGCCGAACTCATGGCGGGCTGCGAGATCCACGCGGTCTACGCCGGCATCGCAGGCAGCCACGTGCGCAGCCTCAATTCACACGGCATCGTCGCGATCAAGGACAAGGAGGTGGGGCAGGGCGACGTGGACCGCGTGATCGACGCGGCCAAGGCGGTCGCCATCCCCGCGGATCAGAAGATCCTCCACGTGCTGCCGCAGGAATTCATCATCGATGCGCAGGAAGGCATCCGCGACCCCATCGGCATGTCGGGCGTGCGCCTCGAGGCCAAGGTGCACATCGTGACGGGCGCCGACAGCGCCGCGCAGAACATCGTCAAGTGCGTGCAGCGCTGCGGCCTGAGCGTCGACGACATCGTGCTCGAGCAGCTCGCCTCGAGCCATGCGGTGCTGACCGACGACGAGAAGGATCTCGGCGTCTGCGTGGTCGATATCGGCGGCGGCACCACGGACATCGCGGTGTTCGGCGGCGGGGCGATCCGCCACACGGCGGTGATCCCGATCGCGGGGGACCAGGTCACGAACGACATCGCCGTCTCGATGCGCACGCCGACGCAGTACGCCGAGGACATCAAGATCCGGTTCGCCTGCGCGCTGTCCCAGCTCGCGAACCCGGACGAGACCATCGAGGTGCCGAGCGTCGGCGACCGGCCGCCACGGCGGCTCGCGCGCCAGACGCTCGCGGAGATCGTCGAACCGCGCTACGAGGAGCTGTTCTCGCTGGTGCGCGACGAACTGCGCCGGTCGGGCTTCGAGGAACAGGTGGCGACCGGCATCGTGCTCACCGGCGGAACCGCGAAGATGGAAGGCGCCATAGAACTCGCCGAGGAGGTGTTTCACATGCCGGTGCGCCTCGGCGTGCCGCAGCACGTGACCGGCCTCGTCGACGTCGTCAGCAATCCGATCCACGCGACCGGCGTCGGGCTGCTGCTGTACGCGAAGAGCATGCTCGATCAGCAGCGCAGCGCGGCGCCGCTGCTCGGCGGAGGCTTCACGAACATTTTCGAGCGCATGAAGAACTGGTTCCAGGGGAATTTCTGACAATGCAACGCAATTTTTTCGATGACCCACGGCAATTTCCGATCACGCACGTCAATTTCTGCTAACACACGAAAGGAGCATTGGAATGTTCGAACTCATGGACTCTTACAGTCAAAGTGCCATCATCAAGGTGCTGGGAGTGGGCGGCGGCGGCGGCAACGCGCTTTCCCACATGGTCCAGGCCGGCCTCGAAGGCGTCGATTTCATCTGCATCAACACCGATGCTCAGGCGCTCAAGCACTCCAAGGTGCGCACCGCGCTGCAGATCGGCTGCAACATCACGAAGGGCCTGGGCGCCGGCGCCGATCCGGAAGTCGGCCGCCAGGCCGCCATGGAGGACCGCGACCGCATCATCGAACTGATCGAGGGCTGCGACATGCTGTTCATCACGGCCGGCATGGGTGGAGGCACGGGGACGGGGGCCGCGCCGGTGGTCGCGCAGGTCGCAAAGGAACTCGGCATCCTCACGGTCGCCGTCGTGACCAAACCCTTCGAGATGGAGGGCAACAAACGCGCGCGCGTCGCCGACCAGGGCATGCTCGAGCTGTCGAAGTACGTGGACTCGCTGATCACGATTCCGAACCAGAAGCTGCTCTCGGTGCTCGGCAAAGAAACCACGCTGCTCGACGCCTTCAAGGCCGCCAACACGGTGCTGCAGGGAGCGGTTCAGGGCATCGCGGAGCTCATCACGCGCCCCGGCCTCATCAACGTGGACTTCGCGGACGTGCGCACGGTCATGTCCGAGACCGGCATGGCGATGATGGGCACCGGCGTCGCGGCCGGCGACGATCGTGCGCGCGAGGCGGCCGAGGCGGCGATCTCGAGCCCGCTGCTCGAGGACATCAATCTTGCGGGCGCCCAGGGGATCCTGGTCAACGTCACCGCGGGCATGGACCTGTCGATCGGCGAGTTTCAGGAGGTCGGCAACGTCGTCAAGCAGTTCGCATCCGATGATGCGACGGTCGTGGTGGGTACGGTCATCGACCCGGAGATGACCAACCAGATCCGCGTTACGGTGGTGGCCACCGGGCTCGGTCGTCCGGTGGTCAAAGCGGCTGTGCAGTCCGCAACGGCGGCGCTCGCGACGGCGCCGTTCGCGGCGCCGCAACCGGCCGTGCGCGTGGTACGCCGCGCGCCGAGCTCGGGCGGGACGGACTATGCTGCACTGGAGTCGCCCGCTTTCAAGCGGCAGCGCGCCGTAGGCGACGGCATGCGCACGGAGGCCGGGACCGAGGACTTGCTCGACATCCCGGCGTTCTTGCGCCGGCAGGCGGATTGAACGCCCGCCGCCGCGGTCGACATCGTGTTCGGGCGCGCGGCCCGTCACCGCGGCGAAGGGGCACCCGCGAGGCGCGCGGCTCTTGCTGGGGCGCGCGGGCCTTTGAGGCGTGCGGTACCGCGCGAGGCGCGCGGCCGTTTGAGGTGCGCGGCCGTTTGAGGTGCGCGGTCATTTGAGGCGTTGCGCGGCATTGTTTGAGGCGTGCGGTACCGCGCGAGGCGCGCGGCCGTTTGAGGTGCGCGGCCCTCGAGGCGCGCGGGTCGTTTGAGGCCTGCGGCTCCGTTTGAAGCGCGCGGCCGGAGAGTCCGTTGCGGCGCCACGTCGAGCTGCCGGACGGGCGGAGCGGCCTGTGATACCCTATGCAATCGACGCGATCGGTCCCAAGAACCAGATGTTAAATCAAAGAACGCTGAAAAATTCCATTCGCGCTTCCGGTGTGGGGCTGCACACCGGCAAGAAAATCCTGATGACACTGCGGCCGGCGCTGCCCGATACCGGTATAGTGTTCCGGCGCACCGATCTCGGCGCGCCCGTCGATATCCGTGCGCATGCGGAAAACGTCGGCGACACGATGCTCGGCACGACGCTACACCGGGGTGACGTCAAGATTTCCACGGTCGAACACCTGCTCTCGGCCTTTGCGGGTCTCGGCGTAGACAATGCGATCGTCGAAGTCAGCGCACCGGAGGTGCCGATCATGGACGGCAGCGCGGGACCCTTCGTGTTCCTTCTGCAGTCGGCGGGCATCGAGGAACTGAAGGCACCGAAGCGCTTCATCCGCATCCTCGAGAGCGTGCGCGTCGAGGACGGCGACAAGTGGGCGCGCTTCGATCCGTACGACGGCTTCAAGGTGAATTTCGAGATCGAGTTCAATCATCCGACCTTCAAGAAGCATTCGCAGGTCGCCTCCATGGACTTCTCCACGACCTCGTTTCTGCGCGAGGTGAGCCGCGCGCGCACGTTCGGCTTCATGCGGGACCTCGAGAGCCTGCGATCGCGCAATCTCGCGCTCGGCGGAAACATGGACAATGCGATCGTCCTCGATGACTTCCGGATCCTCAACGAGGACGGCTTGCGCTACGAGGACGAGTTCGTCAAACACAAGATCCTCGATGCGATCGGCGACCTGTATTTGCTCGGACACAGCCTGATCGGCGAGTTCAGCGGCTTCAAATCCGGCCATGCGCTCAACAACAAATTGTTGCGCGGCTTGATCGCGACCCGGACCGCCTGGCAGGAAGTGACGTTCGAGAGCCTCGCCGAGGCGCCTATTTCTTACGTCCCGGCGGCGGCGCACGGCTGACCGCGACGGCGTCCTCGAGCGGCTTACGTCCCGGCGGCGGCGCACGGCTGACCGCGACGGCGTCCTCGAGCGGCGGCGGGAGTTCGCCCGGCGGCAGCACGCGGATCCGCACTCGGGCGATCGGTTCGCCGCAAGCCGCGCTCACGAGCGCCCGCAAGGCGGCGGTTCGATAGCGCAGTCGCGAGGCCCATGCCGCGTTCGTGACCCCGAGCGTGAGGCGGCCACGCGCGAGCCCCGCGCTCATGACCTGGGTTCGAAGCGGCTCCTCGAGATGGCGCAGGACCTCGGCGAGGATCTCTGCGCGGCGCGTCCGAGCTTGCGCGATATCACGCAGTGCTTTGCCAGGCATGTCCAATAACGCTTTGATTGGTTTGAGCTTTTGCATTGCATTGCAACCTGTCGCCAAGAACAGACAGGTCATTCTGTGCGGAATTCCTTGTTCTGCGTCACTTTTTTCGTCATAGTTCCCACCGACTGTACAAGGGAACGCTCACCGTGAGGTGAGACAAAAAGGCACCGGTGTACTGCTCGCACGTACGTTTTCGGGTAGCACAGCGGGGTCACCAGTGAACAACACCCAAGCCGGTTCGGAACTTCGTTCGTCATGAATGTCATCATCTTTGGCCGGCAAGCCGGCCGCGTCAGGGAATTTGACCTGCGCCACCCCTTGATCGTCGGCGCGGCTCTGTGTCTGGTGCTCGCGATTTTGGGCGCCGCGTTTTCGATCGGCGTGAGCTTGGGATCGCGGCATGGTGCCGCCAGCCCCATCGATCAGTTCGGCAATTGGTCGGCCGATCTGTTGCGGCAACAGGCGCAGATCGAGGACGTGCGCCGGGTGCTGCAGGAGAAAGTCAACGCGCTCGCGCTGCGCGTCGGACAGATGAACGCCAACGTCATACGCCTCGACGCACTCGGCAAGCGCCTGACGCGGATGGCAAATCTGACCGACGGAGAGTTCGACTTCGGCAATCCTCCCGCGATGGGCGGAGAGAGCGGCGCCGATGGCATGCCGGCGCAGATCCCGAATCTCACCGCGATGGTCGATACGCTGCAGGCAGAGCTCTCGAGCCGCGAGCAGCAACTCGGCGTGCTCGAGAACCTGATTCTGACGCGCGAACTCAACAAGCAGGTATACCCGGAAGGCAGGCCCGTTCAGGACGGCTTCATCTCGTCGTACTTCGGACGGCGGGCGGATCCCTTCACGGGTTACTCCGCGACCCACAAGGGCATCGATTTCGCGGGTCCGCTGGGCAGCAAGGTGTCGTCGGTCGCGGCGGGTCTCGTGACCCGCGCCGGCGAGTACCCGGGTTTCGGCAACATGGTCGAGATCAACCACGGCAACGGCTTGAGCACGCGTTATTGCCACAATGAAAAGCTGCTCGTGAAGCAGGGTGACATGGTGCGCAAGGGCGAGGACGTCGCGCTGATGGGCTCCACCGGCCGCTCGACTGGTCCACACCTGCATTTCGAAGTCCTCAAGAACGGCGTTCAGGTGGACCCGCTGCGCTTCCTCGGCGAGGAGCGCTGACGGCAGCCGGACGGTTCCGGGCCGCTCCGGCCCTTGACGACGACCGATCGCATCCCCATCCATGCCGGGTGCGTCACCGCACGAACCGAAACGATTTCCCGCCCCCTTGGTCTACCGTACAATATCGGTCTTTGAGGATTTCTTTGCGTGTGGAAGATTCTGACGCGTGTCTTCGGCAGCCGTAATCAGCGCCTGGTCAAGGAGCTGACCCGCACGGTTGCCGCCATCAACGCCGTCGAGCCGTCGCTGACGGGACTCGCCGACGAGGCGTTTCCGGAGCGAACCCGGGAACTCAAGGCGCGCTGCGCGGGCGGTACGCCGCTCGCCGACCTGATTCCCGAGGCCTTTGCCCTCGTGCGCGAGGCCTCACGCCGCAAGCTCGGCATGCGCCACTTCGACGTGCAGATGATCGGCGGCCTCGTGTTGAATGGCGGCAAGATCGCCGAGATGCGCACCGGCGAGGGCAAGACGCTCATGTCGACGCTGCCGGCCTACTTGAACGCCCTGACCGGAGACGGCGTGCACGTCGTGACCGTCAACGAGTATCTCGCCCAGCGCGACTCGGAATGGATGGGGCCGGTGTTCCGCTTCCTGGGCCTCGACGTCGGCGTGATCAAGAACGCCCAGTCACCCGGCGAGAAGCGCGCCGCGTATGCCTGTGACATCACCTACGGCACGAACAATGAATTCGGTTTCGATTACCTGCGCGACAATCTCGCATTCCAGCTCGAGGACCGCGTCCAGCGCAAGCTCGCCTTCGCGATCATCGACGAGGTCGACTCGATCCTGATCGACGAGGCGCGCACGCCGCTCATCATCTCCGGCCCCGCCGAGGAGAGCACCGAGCTGTATCTGAAAATCAATGCGCTGATCCCGCGGCTCACGCGGCAGAAGGAGGAGAACGGCCCCGGGGATTACGCCGTCGACGAGAAGACCAAACAGGCGACCCTCACCGAGGATGGACATGCGAAGGTCGAGGAGTTGATGGCCGAGAGCGGCCTGCTCGGCGACGGTGAGAGCCTCTACGACGCGGCCAACATCCGGCTCATGCATCATCTGAACGCCGCATTGCGTGCGCATGCGCTCTACAAGCGCGACGTGGAGTACATCGTGCGCAGCGGCGAGGTGGTCATCGTCGACGAGTTCACGGGGCGCACCATGCCCGGACGGCGCTGGTCGGACGGCCTGCATCAGGCCGTCGAGGCCAAGGAGGGCGTGAAAGTTCGCGAGGAGAACCAGACGGTCGCCTCGATCACCTTCCAGAACTATTTCCGGCTCTACACCAAGCTGTCCGGTATGACCGGCACCGCGGATACCGAGGCGTTCGAGTTCCAGGAGATCTACGGACTCGAGGTCGTCGTGATCCCGACGCACAAACCGATGATCCGCAAGGACAAGTCGGATCTCGTGTTCCTGTCCGAACAGGACAAGTTCCAGGCAATTCTCGAGGACATCCAGGATTGCGTGCAACGCGGTCAGCCGGTGCTCGTGGGCACGACCTCGATCGAGACCTCGGAGCGTCTGGCCGCGCTGCTCGCCGGTGCCGGACTGCCGCACGAGGTGTTGAACGCGAAACAGCACGAACGCGAGGCGCACATCGTCGCCGAAGCCGGCCGCCCCGGCGCCGTCACGATCGCGACCAACATGGCCGGTCGCGGCACCGACATCGTGCTCGGCGGCAGCACCCAGACGCAGATCGACGCGATCGAACAGCCGAGCGCGGCGCAGCTCGACGAGATCCGCGGCGAATGGCGTGCCCGCCACGATCAGGTGCTCGCCGCCGGTGGTTTGCACATCGTCGGCACGGAGCGGCACGAGTCGCGCCGCATCGACAATCAGCTGCGCGGCCGCTCGGGACGCCAGGGCGATCCCGGCTCGAGCCGGTTCTACCTGTCCCTCGAAGACAACTTGATGCGTATCTTCGGGGATCCGACGCGCATGAAGGCGCTCATGACGCGGGTGGGCATGAAGCCCGGCGAGGCCATCGAGAGCGGCATGCTCACGCGCCAGATCGAGCGCGCACAGCGGCGCGTCGAACAGCACAATTTCGATGCGCGCAAGCAGCTGCTGGAATACGACGACGTCGCCAACGACCAGCGCCGCGTGATCTATCAGCAGCGCACCGATCTCATGAGCGCCGAGGACGTGGGCGAGGCGGTCGCCGGGATTCGCGAGGACGTGGTGTCGCAGCTCGTGGACCTGCACGTGCCGGCCGGTCAGGCCGCCGAGCAATGGGACGTGCCGGCCCTGACCGCCGCGATCGAAACCGATTTCGGCGTGCAGCTGCCGATCGCGCAGTGGCTCGAGGCCGAGCAGTCGGGAGACGGGTCTACACTGAAGGGAAAGATCCTCGAAAACTTGATCGCGGTGTACGAACAAAAGCGCGCGTCCGTGGGTCCGGAGATCGTGCGCTACATCGAGAAGCAGGTCATGCTGCAGACGCTCGACCGGCACTGGCGCGAACATCTGGCGGCCATGGATTACATGCGCCAGGGCATCTTCCTGCGCAGCTACGCGCAGAAGAATCCGAAGCAGGAATACAAGCGCGAAGCCTTCGAGCTGTTCTCGGCCATGCTGGACCGGATCAAATACGAGACGATCACGACCGTCTCGAAGATCCAGGTGCGCAGCCAGGCGGATATCGAGCGCGATGAGCACGAGCGCCAGCAGCGTCTGGCGCGCGCGCTGCAGTTGCAGCACGCCGATGCCGTCTCGCCGATCCAGACCGTGGCCGCCGCGGCGGCGCCGAGCAGCGAATTCGGCGCGCCGCTCGAGCCCGCGAGCGCTCCGATCGCGTCGCGCGAAGCGCCGCCTTTCGTCAGGAATCTTCCCAAGGTCGGCCGCAACGAACCCTGTCCCTGCGGTTCCGGCCGAAAATACAAACACTGTCATGGCGCATTGCAGGCGAACGGCTAGCGCAGCTTGTCGTCGAAGAATCTCAATATCGTCGCGTAGGCATGCCGACCGTCATGTTGGCGTGTCAGACCGTGCTTGGCTCCCGGATACACCATGACCTCGAAAGGTTTGCCAAGATCCTGGAGACGCCGGAACAGCTTGGTGCTGTGCATGAACAGCACGTTGTCGTCCGCCATGCCGTGCACGACCAGGAGGCTGCCCTGCAGATCCTTTGCGTAGGGCAGCACTGAGCTTGCCTCGTAGCCCTCACCGTTGTCCTGCGGCTTGCCGAGGTAACGCTCCGTGTAGTGGGTGTCATACAAGCGCCAGTCCGTCACGGGCGCGCCGGCAGCGCCCGCCCGATACAGTTCCGGCGCCTTGAACATCAGCATCAGGGTCATGTAACCGCCATAGCTCCAACCCCACACGCCGATGCGCGCCGGGTCGACGAAGCTCTGTGCGGCAAGCCATCGGGTTCCGGCCACCTGGTCGGCCACCTCGACCTCGCCGAGCCTCCGGTAGATCGGTGCAGAGAAGGCCCGGCCGCGAAAGCCGCTGCCGCGATTGTCGAGCTGGAACACGACATAGCCCGCGCGCGTGAGGATCTGCGTGAACGAGCTGCCCGTCCAGTCGTCGAGGACGCGCTGCACTCCCGGGCCGCCGTAGACGTCCACGATGGCCGGATAGCGCTTGGCGGGGTCGAAGCCGCGCGGCTTGAACAGTCGGTACTGGAGGATTTGGCCGTCCGCCGCCATCAGCGTGCCGAATTGCGGGGTGGAATTGTCCGCGAGGTAGGGCGCATCGGGATGGGTCTCGTCGAGCCGATTCTCCAGCAGGAAGCCCATGGGGCTGCCGTCGAGCCGGTGCAGGCCGGCCTGCAGCGGCTGGAGGCTGCTCGAGAACTGATCGACGTAAAAACTCGCCTTGGGCGACATCGTGATGCCGTGCAGACCGGCGGGATTGCTGAGCCGGCGGACCGCGCCCGGATCTTCGGTATCGAGCGACGTCACGTAGAGGTCGCGGCAGGTCGGGTTGCGCTCGTTGGCCGTGAAGTACACCCGCCGTTGGACTTCATCCACCGCCTTGATCGCCCGGCCGCGCAAGTCATCGACGTTCCACGCGCCCTGGGTCAGGCGCCGCAGCAGCTTCCCGGAAAGATCGTACAGATACAGATGCTCGAAGCCGTCCCGGCTCGACGCCCAGATGAACTCGGGGCTGTGTTCGAGAAAGGTGAGTTCGTCGTTGAGGTCGATCCAGGTCGGGCTCGTCTCGGTCAGGATCAGCCGCGTCCCGCCGCTCTCGACGTCGGCGAACAGCAGGTCGAGCCGATGCTGATCGCGACTCTCGAGCTGCACGGCCAGAGTCCTGCCATCCGGTAGCCAATCGACGCGCGCGAGATAGACGTCGGGGTCGGCGCCGAGATCGATCCAGGTGAGCGCGCCGCTCGTGAGGTCCTTCACGCCGAGGCGCAGGCTCACGTTGGGATTGCCGGCCGCCGGATAACGCTGCGCATAGGTTTTCACGTTGTCCGCGGAGATCTCGAAACGCTCGACCAAGGGAACCTGACTCTCATCGACGCGCGCAAAGGCGACCCGCCGGTCGTCGGGCGCCCACCAATAGCCGGTGCCGCGGTCCATTTCCTCCTGAGCGACGAACTCGGCCATGCCGTTCTTGATCGCGCCGCCGCCGTCCGTGGTGAGCGCCATCTCGTGGCCCGCGGCGACGTCGTAGACATAGAGATTCTGGTCGCGCACGTAGCCGACGAAGCGGCCGCGCGGCGACACGGTCGCGTCCGTGACCGGGCCCGTCGGCGGCGAGATCCGGGCGACGCGATGCGCTTGCGGGTGCGTCAAGTCGTACAGATAGACCGCACCGTCCAAGGTGAAGATCAGCGAGCGGCCCGAGGGTGCGACGGCGTATTCGAGGATGCCGGACAGCGCCGCCGTGCGCTGGCGCTCGCGCCGCGCGAGTTCCTCGTCGGAGAGCATCTGACCCGGTGCGGCGAGCGAACGCGCATCGACGAGGACCTGCGCCCGGTGCGTGTGCACGTCGTATTCCCACAGATCGAGGCGGTTGTTGTCCGCACTATTGCCCTTGAGGTAGGTCACGCGCGCGCCGTCCGGCGAGATCTTGACTGCGGTCAGTGCGGGACCTGCGAGCGCCGGCGCTTGAAACAAGCGCTCGATGGTCAGTTCCGCGGCTGCAGCGGTGTTCATCGCGGCAGCGAGGACCGCGAGCAGCAGGCAGACGGTTCGCAAAGCAGACATGCAGTGAGCGCCTCGTGTTGCGGCGCAGCAGGTGGCGTGGCGCGGCACGCGGTCAAAATTCGTCGGGTGCGGGCGGGGCCGGTTCGTCCACGCCGATCTGCGCCTCGCCGCCGGGAATCGCGTGTTTTTCGGCGAGCCAGGCCCCGAGGTCGATGAGCCGGCAGCGCTCGCTGCAGAACGGCCGATAAGCCGATTCGTCGGACCATTCCACGGGTCGCCTGCAGGTCGGACAGCGCACGGTCGGCATCGGCGGGGCCTTCAGGTGCAGCAGGTCAGCAGGAACGGAACGTCGACCTCGACGTGGACCGGCCGGCGCGTGGCATCGGTCCAATTCAAGAACCGCACCGTGCAGCGGTGCTGATTGCCGCTGATCTCGGGGAACAGGTCCGTGTCGGCAGGCAGCGTGATGCGCACCAGCTGGCAGGGATTGTCGCGGTCGAACTGCAGCTGGAACACGCCGCCGGCGGCCGTCTCGGCCTTGCACCGGGCATTTTGCCGCGTGAGCCACAACAGTTCCGCGATGCTGTCGCAGAGCGGCCGGAGCAGCGCGAGCCAGCAGCCGAACTCGGCCGCGCGCACCTCGGCCGGGCGGTTCAGCCAATGGGAATAGTCGGGCAGGTCGAAATCACAGGTGCCACCGGGGATGGCGCTGCGATGCTTGATGGCGCTCAGGAACTCCGAATCCCGCAGCGGCCCCATGAAGTTGCCGCCCGCGGCCGCGAGTTCCTCGCGCAGTTTCAGCAAGTTCGAGACCAGGGACTTCAGCCGGCTCGGATCGACGCCGGTCTTGGTCTGGTATTCGCGCAGCACGTTGACGTGCCGCTCGAGCTCCTTGAGCACATCGCTGCGCGAGTCGCCGCGGGCCGTGATCGCGAGGATTTCGAGCAGGCTCGCCACCGCCGCGCGGGAGCTCCAAGCGCTCGCGAGCTCACTGTGATAGGTCGCCTGCGTGTAGAGAAATTCGAGGCGCAGAAACGTGCGCATGCGCTCGTTGAGAGGCTGCTCATAGACGACCGGAGCCGGCTCCAGGGCGGCGCTCGCGCGGGGATCGAGATTGGAGTTCATCTGTGTATTGTGAGGCAGACCGAGGCTTATGGTAAACCCGACTGCGCGGATTGTGGCGCTTCCGGCGCACGCGGGTCCCGGCGCGCCGGGGCTCACGGCCCCGCCCGCGCGGCCCCTCGAGTCCGCGGCGGGTTTGCCGCGAGGCTGGAGGCCGAGAGCCGGCGGGTTCGCCGCGAGGCTTTACAGACCGCGAGCGGGTGAGTTCGCCGCGAGGCTTTACAGGCCGCGAGCCGGCGGGTTCGCCGCGAGGCTCACATAGAATGCATGGCGCTCATCGACGGACCTCTCGAGGTCCGCCAAGCTGCCGCCGTTGTCGATGATGTCGTCCGCCTGGCTCATGCGCTCGATCCGGGATGCCTGCGCCGAGAGGATGGCTCGGGCCTGCGCCTCGGTGCTGCCGTCGCGCGCCATGACCCGCGCGATTTGCGCCGACTCGTCGGCGTCGATGACCAGGATCCGATCGACGCGCCGCCGTGCCTCGCCGCCCTCGATGAGCAGCGGGATCGCCATGATCAGGTAAGGCCCTGAGGCGGCCGCCGCGAGCCGCTCCATCTCGACGCGGATCCTGGGATGCAGGATGGCCTCGAGATCGTGGCGGGCCCCGGGATCCGCGAACACGAGCCGGCGCAGCGCCGCTCGATCGAGTGCGCCGCCGGTATCGATGAGGCCGCTGCCGAACCGCCGCACGACCTCGGCAAGGCCGTCACTGCCCGGTTCGACCACCGTGCGCGCCGCGACATCCGCGTCGATGACGGGCACACCGAGCGCTGCGAAGCGCCGTGCGGCGGTGGACTTGCCGCTGGCAATGCCGCCGGTGAGGCCGACCGTGAACCGGGCTGTCAGGCGGGCTCCTAACGCGGCAGTCCGGAGAGCCGCAGGTAGACCCCGATCAGCCCATTGCCGTAGAGCATGGCGAGCCATCCGGCCGCAGCCAGGTAGGGACCGAACGGCATCGGTGCCTGGCGATCACGACCGCGCGCGATGATCAGCACGATGCCGACCAAGGCCCCGGTTG
>Ga0209611_10007375_pt1 | contig 17648 bp, 4 predicted proteins | sample S1TSphgellanicum_3_FD_187693 | JGI IMG/M metagenome (GOLD analysis project Ga0209611, IMG submission 187693) | Host-associated microbial communities from peat moss isolated from Minnesota, USA - S1T2_Fc - Sphagnum magellanicum MG (SPAdes) (version 2) | ecosystem: Host-associated > Plants > Peat...
TTATCTATGGAAATTTTGATTTTTCTGAAAGTATTTGTTTGAAATGCCAATTTTGAAGAAGATTATTATCCCCAATGTGAAACTTTGGGAATTTAACCAATTTCATGTGGCACCTATATTCTTTATCACACCACATAACTTTCTTTTCTTTCATAGTGATTAAAGGTGTGGGAAGAGTTGAAGAAAAGGGTGTTTGATAGGGAGTCACAAAAGAAGACTATAAAAGTAAAGCTTGAAAAGAAAGTTTTAAAAGTCGTTAAAAATAAATTAAGTTAAGGGATTTTCAAAGGACAATCGATTCCATTATGGTTCAATCAAAATGAAGAAAGTGGATAGTTCTTAGTATCAAAATCGACAACATAGGGAAAGAACAAAATAGTACCAACAAAGTTGTGCACACACAAAAACAAAGGAGGGCAAAATACCAAAACTAGTGGGAACCCATTAATTTCTTGTTTCAAGCCACTCCACCATTGTAAGGTAAATATCAAATTGTGGTGAAATATTTTTGCCATATATAATTTGATAGAAAAATTATTTCGTCCCATTTTTACAATAAAAATAAAAATGTTATAACCTTAAGTGTTGCTCCACAAGAGGTTTAAAGTCTACAAAACCTACCATGAATATGTCTATATTTATTAACAATTTTTTATAAACTATTATTTTACAACCAAAGTGGATTTTGAAATATATATATATATATATTTGGCACCCAATTAATGTTGAAGTTAGAAAGGTACTACATATTCCTCTTTCACATCAAGCACAAGTTATAAAATACTATAAAAAAAATCTTGCATGTAATATTCCATATCACAAATTCAGATTTTTTCCATTCAATAACCTTTGGTCATGCATGTTTGATGGTTCATCATGTTGTGCCATGGTACCCATTCATGACCTCGTTCATCTTTTTTTTGTCACAACCTTAGCCTTGGGTTCATGACCAAGGTTGGGCAAGATAAGGCATTTGAAGTTAAAAGTAAAATCAAAATATGAACCATTTGAACTAAAACACAATTCCACAAAAAGTTGACAATGTGTGGGAATCAACAAATTAAATTCCCTAGGTCTTAAGTTTTAACTAGGATTCCCACTTTATGAGTTGGAATTATAAATCAATCATGATTTTTCAAAATGAAGTTGAGGGATTAAAACATATTCAAATCAATTGATCATTGGAAAGAGTTCTTATGCAATGGGCTTGCATTACCCTAAAAAAAGGGGGTTTTTTTAAAATTGTGAAGGTTAAAAGATTAGGACAAAATTTGCCAAAATGATTATTAATCATTCTTGACCATACAAAGGATGATTTGCAAGACCAAGTTGTGTTCAATTCAAGAGCTTGATATGTTGTTATAATGTTTTTTGAAGGGCTACTAAATGATATATTCATATGTTTAAAAAGATGTGTTTTTAGGATAACTATAAACTCCAAAATCAAAAGACAACAAAAATATTTATTTTGAAAGGGTAAATTTGGAGATTGCAACAATTTTAGGAAAATCCATTAAGATGTAATCCCCATGGTGAACTATAGAATATAATACAAGGCAAGTATTGCCCTCCTTTTTAAAGAGTCTAAACCATGGTGAGTCTTATGATGAATCTAGTAAGTGAATGAAGTCTATTTGGTTCATATATGTGTGTGTGTGTGTGCGCGCGCATATTGAGGTGATCAAAAGTTGGATTTGTAAAATCAACTTGTCTTAACTTTCATCCTTTTTTTTAGTTGCGAACAATTAAGGAATGCACCTTGGGTTTCTACATTTTGTTATTTGAACCAAGATCAATGAACTTTCACCATTGCTACCATTTGACAAACTTGGGACTTGTGCAATGATATTTTGTCACCCATCCAACAAATGTTTATTACGACCACATAGAAAAGCTTGGTGGAACACCAAGTTGTGAGTCATGACATTGAAGAATGAAAATGTGCACCTCCATTTCAAAAAAACGGTTGTCACATTTTCCTTCATATCCAAGTTAATTTGCAAAGGGATATTAACTTTTGCACAAGGATTAAATATAAAATTAACACATGAACACCTTATTTCCATTCTTTCAATGCAACATAATTCAAAATAATTATTTCATTCATTGATGTCAAATCCCCTCCAGTTGAACATCCAAGCTGAATGTATTTGATTTTGAAATCCAAGTATGGATTTGCAATGCAACATGTGGCCAATTTTGTATATTGTGGAAAATATTACCATTGCCATTCATTTGGTTGCAAATAATTTAACATTTTAGTGTTTTATTGGCTAACCCCAAGTATCTCCTAGTTGCAACATTTGCATTCAAAAGTATCTGATGTACAAATTTGAAATTTGACATTTGTGTGAGATATGCCTAAAGGCATGTGACACATCATAAGAGGTTAGTAGATCCATGTACATCAATAACCCCCATGTACCTAGACTAGTTTCAAGGTATTCAAAATGATATAAAAAGAAAAGGTTTTTTCATTTATAGTTTTAAGTTCATGAATTTTTTAGTGAAGGAACTACAAGATGTGCTACACAAATTTTTTATTATTAAATTATTCAAAACTAAATTGAAATTTTTATAAATTAAAACAAACCATTCTTACTTAGTAATCATGGAATGGATACATGCATCTTATTATGTTGATCTATTTGTTTTAAACAAAAAGTTAATGTACCCAAAGGTAAATATTGTGACAAACATGTGTTCAAGTTGTAAGAGGTTACCATGATTAGTGGTGATGGAGTTTAGAGGCATGAGAAATTGTAGTGACATGTTCATTATTATTATTTTGTTTGTATGAACATTGGGATGAAAGTTAAAGTTGAATGAAAATGATATAAACATATAGATGAAAAAATAAATGCATCAATTAAAAGGAAACATGCAGCCATGCTTGATCATTATGAAAATTGTGTGAAATTATAAAAGGTTTCAGCTTTTGGAGTGTAATAAATTTATTGGGAAAAATAATAATAATTCAAATTTCAATTTGACCCCTCATCACCAATCTAACCCCTAATGTGAGATTATCCATTAATTGGGGCAAAATTGGGACAAAAACATAAAATTAAAGACCAAATGATTTAATGTGATTGATGAGATTGATGAAGGTGTGTTGGTAAGCAAAACAAATCTACATGTCTTATCAAGATTTGCATTACATGCCACAATTAGGACTAAATTAGTTTCAACACCTTCACATGTGCTAAAACTAGTTTGGTATTGATTGCAACATTAAAAGCAAGTTAATATAATAATTTAATGCCTACCTAGTTTTTCAACCCCAATTGGACCTTTATTAGTAAATTCATCCCCTATTTGGGGCACTTTATGAATAATTTTCATGAGTATAAGTATTTGTTTGATATTAATGTTGTTTTGTCCATTTATGATATTGTCTTTTGTTCTTATCCATAAGGGCATCATTGATAATGTTTGATTTAAAACACAGTTATACACTTGATAAAATAATCATATTTAAACATGAAGTGGTGGTTGCTCCAATAACAAAATTTAGGCTTTTAGATAAGATGCATGTAATAGAGTACAATACTGTCAAGTCATTAGTCCTTATGCAACTAAAATAATGTTTGTTATGCAATAAAATGAAACCATGACACTCAAAAACAAAAATGTCAAAACAACAATGGTAAATATAAGTGAATCAAAATGCTAAAATTTAACCTCAATATTCCAATTTGAAATAATCCACCTTCTTTTGAAAACAAATAATAATGCATAAGTGGACCTTTGAATGTAGTCATTTTATGGTCATGATGTCTTCAAGTTGTGTCACATTTTGATGAGAAATTAGTCATGGTAGTGTGTGTTTATTATTCACAAATGAAGTGTGAAATGTATAATGAATTTAAATGTGTATACACTACTATTAATTTCAGTATCATACTCACATAGTTACATTTCATTTACAAATAAAAATAAATTATTAAATAATTATTATGTACATAATAAAATAAAACCAATACATATGACAAAATACATGTCAAACCAATGAAAGTGAAATTAAATGGAAAAATATGGTGTCATGAACATGAAAATTACCAAAACCAAATAAATGAATGTCCAACATAAATAGAAGGATAAATTATAGCAAAAAATATTAAAATATTATTGAGTGGTTTATTTTTATTATCCCTTGTAGTGCAATTTTTGCAGGATGCTTGTAAAAACTACTAGTGTCTAGTTAATAGTTAACTGGTCAACTCCATTAAACATCCAAATCTAGGTTGAGGTTTAAAGGGTTGAATTTTTTAAATTGGATTTCAATAGCATACAATTTATGCATTACACATGGATTATCTCATTTTTTTTACTTTATTTAGATTTCTAGAACAATCAAGTGACTTAAAAAAAAACATGCATATTTATGAATGCACAACATACAAATCGAAAAGGGCAAAGAAAAATTAAAAATTATACAATAAGCATATTTAGAAACAAATCATAGTCAAAAGTGTACGACATGGAAAACAATGTCAACCATATCTTTAGAATATATTTTCATTATTATATCTCTTGGTAGTGGTGACTAAAATATTATGGAAAGTGCACACTTAATGGTTTTTTCCAAAAACTTTTCAATTACACTAGTAGTTGAACGACTATAACAATGAAGAATCTACGCATGGAGATGGTTTTACTTACATGCTCTATGCATATTGTGTGTTTGGTTGGGTTTCAAGAAGGGTTTCTTCATTTCTTTGAAAGGGTAGCGAGATTCCACCCTTGGTTTTTGCTTTTTCATAACCCACCAATCTAGATTCACAAACCCAAGTAGAGACCCTAGTAAAGGCTTGAGTGATTTAGAAAGCTACCCAATATTAATATAAACTTAAATCCAATTGTCCAAATTGAAAATTTTAAAACAAGGCCACAAAATATGCTTGAGAAAATATTAAAACAAAATTTTATTCGTAACAAGCAAAGGTTGTAAAACAAATGGAACATTTAGTTATAATGTAAGATCATATTTCATAAGTTATGTTGAAAAATTTGGAAACAATCAAGGTAAATATCTTTATTTCTACCCTTTTGAAGACCAAGCTTGAAAAAACATTCATATGGCCCACCATCTAAGGAACGTTTTTGAAGAACTTTTTTAATGCTTATATGGTGGATCTAATCATGGATGAATATCATCCATTATGAATGAACATTGCATGTTCCTGAATGAATTATTTTCCTTCTTGAATAATGAACCGAGCCAAATGAAAGTACTTTATTTATATTATTTGTAAAAATTGTAAGTTATGTTTGATTGACCTATGTTAGGGTAGGTTACATGATGTCACCAAATAAATTAATGAAATCAAACTTAAATGTTCCAAATATTGTTTGATGCACCGAATTCAAAAAACACATGGGTAAACATTATGCCAAAACCCAACATTTATGACGAGGACAATTTGCAACTATGACATAAATTCAATCATATAAGCATGTGAACCATATTGTCCTACTTAATTCACTATGTTTAGTCATGTTTGTAACTATACGATTAAGGTATTGGATTGTATCTTATTTTTAGTCAAGATTTTGATTATGGGATTGCGGGTACATGTTTTATTTTTTTTTGCAAATTTTATTTAGGTAGGTTGTAGCTCACAAGTGGTATACACATAAGTTGTAAGTAGTAGGTAGGTCTTATTAAATAACTAAATAATATTTATTGCCTATTAATTAAAGTACCTATTACCTAGGTAGTAAATATTTATTTAAAACCTTTTCAAAACCTACCTAGTAGGACACATGTAGTACTTGGGGAGGTCACTTCCATTTTATTCCAAACAATGTGTGAAAACAATATAAGGTACAAATTATATATATACATATAAGGTGCCTATAATTCATTATGAAAATACACTTAAAATATATTCAAAATATCCCATTATTTCATAAAATTTTAAAAAATACATTTTTACCTTAGGTGTTTTAAAAAATATACAAATAATGACTTCTTTTGGAGGTAATAGTAGGCATATTTTTATTACTACCTACCTAGTAACATTTTACCCATGTTATTGTACAAATACAAACACATAAATATTCATTTATAGGTAGGTATAATACTACTATACTAAGTAGATAATTTAGGTACTACTAATAAGATCTACCTACAATGTGATCATTCAAATATATGGAAGAAGTTTACCTAATAATTCTTACTTATTACCTACCTAGCTACCTAATAAGACCTACCTATATAGTGATTTGGAAAAATACCTACCTACTATGAACTGACCTACTTTAATACATACTAATAAGTAATAATGGTAGGTCAATATGTAAGTAATTGACTTATAAAATTGGTTACATTATATTAAAACTACATTTTTGTTATTTTATACTCATAATTAGATTTGGGGGAAGGAATTGAATTCCAAAATAATCATAAGATTCAAACATGGCTAATCAATTGTTTTGAATTGATACTTTAAGATCACTAGAATTGACATGCATGCAAACAAACATGCATCAACACCATGCACACAAATTGAAGTAATAACATGATGATGCTTACAAAGAAATCAACTTATTGAACAACACATACATGTTTAATAAACATCCACCATGTACAAAATCTTTTATCTAAAATACCAAAACATAAATAACTAGTTTGGAATCACTTTAAGATAGTAAACACCAAAGTCATGTACCAAAACAAAGGACTTCAACTTTTAGCACTTAAACTTCATGTCACCAACCTTATTGATTCTTCTATTGTGCTACTTGCCTTTCGCTTCATAAATAGTTATGACTTACTACTTACTCCAAAACCATTAAATAGTCTTCCCTTTTCAATTTTATTTTTTTCATCTATATGTTTACATACCTTTTTTCAATAATTGTTGCCATTCTATAAGATTACAAGTAGTAACCCAACATGAAATTAGAACATCCTCATCAATGTAGTACATATCATGTAATAGCCCTAATCTACAACTTGATCAAGAAGTTCAAAAATGATTTAGAACCTTTGATTTCAGTATAACTACCTTGTTATAAATTACATGTGCATGTAGTTTGACAAATGTGACAACATGATTTGCTTTTCAAATTGATTTTGAATGGTAACTTTATGAATGTTGTGTGATCATTTGCATATATAAAACACCATTTATTCCAATTTATTTATAATGTTTCAAAATCAAATACATTTGGTTTTATTGTTGTAAAATAAATCAAAATCAAAGAACCATCAATTTCAGTTATTCCAAAACTTTAAAAAAACCAATAATTTTATAGGTTATAGTTCATTTTTTTTCAAAAGAATCAAAACCTATTATTTGATACTTGAAACCCATGATTGCAAACCCTAATAAATGTGAAAGGTTCATTATTATTTTTGATAGCTACCCAACATTGATAGTTATGTATTTTTGACTGGTTAAACTCTACCCATAATGTGGGACTTAAATCACTTAATGAGCTTGTGAGGGCAAGGTAGGTGATGCACTAAACATAATGGGCAAAGCAAAGCCATTCCATGACATTAAGGTCTTGGGTGGAAATTTGAATGATTAAAAAAAAATCATGTTGAAAATACACAATTCAGTCATTATTTTGAATGTACAATCATCGTTAAAATATTAAATGCCATGTAATGTGGTCAAGAAATGAGCATAACATGTCACTTGAAACAATTTTAATGTGTATGTAAACAATAATTGGGATGTTTGTTAATATGTTTGTGTCATGCTTGGTGAAATCTTGTCAACTTTCACCTAAAACTCCCTTAATTATTTGCATTAACCATTAGTGACTTATTATAATGAAACATGGATGATGAAATCAATATAAGGACTTTTGGCCTCTATCAGATGGGCTTTTTCTCCTAAATTTTATTTTTAAAATGGGCTTATTGTCTTTCCATAAAATCATAGATATTCATGTAATCCTTGCATGTACTGTCAAAAATGACTTGACCAATATGATTGAGTGGCTTTTTTGATTGGTGTCCAAATGGGTCCTTTTTGGTCAAAGTTTCCAATAAAAACAACATGATTTGTAGTAATGTGTTGTTTGTTCACATCTAATGGTTATAGGTGTTACAAGATAATTAACATTGGGTCATAAACCTTACACAAATTTGCATTCTAAATTGTAAAAAACACTCACAAACTAGCTTTTGGTGTTATGGTTTTTTAAAAGATGGATTTTTAAATAAACAAAATTTGGCCCACTTTTTAAATTCCTTTAAGTGAATGATTTTTTTGCAAAAGTGTCTTGTTTACTAGAAGTGTGGAATTTGGAGGCTAAAATCCACTTTCAACTTGAAAAATAATGCATCTCTTAAAACTATTAACAACAACATTTTCAAAGGGTAAAACTAATTATGTTTGTTCTTAAATTTAGACCTATTGCCATTATATTTTAAGGACAACTTTGTTTAAATACCAAACATATCCAATATATTTGTATAAACATATTACATTTTGGTATTGCATGAATAACATGAACATGGTGCGTTCACATGACCGATTTTACTAGTGGTCTTTTTTATTAGGTAACAAAATAATGGGCTATTTGATTGCTCAAGTCGGACAACAAAAAATATGGGCAACAAATTTTATGGGTCTATTTTTTAATTTTAAAAATGCCTACTCAAATTTTTTTAATTAAATGTAGGTAAGTAGGTAGGTAGGTGGGTGGGTGGGTAATCATACATTCCATAGCCAAGGTTGTATGCCATCTTCACATATTCCTCTATGCACAAAAGGAATGAAAATTGAACACTTGACCTTTGTGGCCACACTTACTTAACAAGTCCTTAACCAATTCTCCACACCTTCTTGTTGTGATAAAATGTGTAAAACTTTGTTATTAACATGTTCCATTTCAAATCTTTTCTCACATCCAAATTTTGAAATGCATTTTTTTCTTCATATTTTATTCAAATAAAACAAATGAAAGATCTATTCATTGATGTGCACAATAATATTTAAAATTTTAAACGATTTGTGAAAAAAACTTTCTTGAAATTGAATTGTGTTCACAAATTCAATTTATATTTTTCCTTCAAGGTGTATAGTTGTGTGTACATGTGGACTTAATAAATAAGTACTATTGAATAAAAATTAATAAGTACTAGGTAGTACAATTAGTATGTAGTAGTTAAGAACTAAATAGTAGCTAGGTAATATATGTGATTTAATTAATAGACCTATTTAATTACCTAGGTAATAGTAACCTAAATATAATTTTAACTACTTAATAAATATAGTAGGTAGGTGGGTATGAGTTGGTATGTAAATAAGTTGTTAGGGTATATAGGTAGGTAGTTAAATTGACTAGTTTTAAAAGTAAGCATGTAAGTAAGGTATATAGGTATGCTTTAAGTAAATAATGTAAGGTGAATCGGTAAGTAAGTAGGTAGGTTGATAAAGTAGGTATATTTGAGTTACCTAATTAGCGTAGAGCTAAGCCTTTAAGCAATTACGTACCTTGTTAAGCTTAGCTTGGCTACTTAGCTCAATCTATTAAGTTAAATAGGTAATAGGTACCTAGGTTTTATTAAAAGATTACTAATTATGTTAAGTTGGTAATCTAGGCCTAATTAATAGGCCAATAAATTAGTTATAATATGTTAGTTAATTAGATATGTACTAGGTAGCCTTGACCTAGGCTTGCTGAACTAATGTCAAATTAGTATGTTCAATTTGACTACGCCATTATCATCTTTAAGGACCTTTTCCTTTTGTTTGTCCCATTTGACTAAATGTTCAATTGACACTTAATCAAAAATGTCATTTTAGTCAAATGTGCTAATAAAAAATAACACATGTTTTTCATGCCCCAACGTGGATGTCAAGATGGACATCATTTTTTGTCAAAATGCATACTTTGGTCAAGTTAGACCTTCTAAAAGGTCAAGATTTATTGTAGTGACAAGTTATTAACATATAATTGAATTCAGTTTTGTTAACTTAAAACTCCACATTTGATTACATTTTATATTAGTGTTTGGTTCTTGAATTGGGGAAAGACCAAGTGCAAAACTTTGATCCAAATGACATTAGTAGAAAACCACTTTTTTTTAACCAATTTGTTTTCAATTGCACGTCATTTGCAACTATGTTGCAAGTGGGATTTTTTTAATTTAAAAATAAAATAATGACAATCACTAATAAAATCAACTCATATATTATATTGGTATAAAGTTGAAAGCATTTTTCAATTGGGTGGTCATTTGTTGAATATTCATGGAATCAACAATGTTTCCAAGTTAAACACCCAACTATGTTGGGAAATAATGTGAAGCATGTCTCGACTAAAAGGCTATTTTCAAAATATTTTTGGCATCTAGGTTTTCTAGTTGGCACACGATCAAAACATTGATTAGTGTTCAACTATTTGAATGGACATCATCAACACACATATGAATGATAAAATGTTTTAGAGGATGGATGAAATGCAATCTTGTTTGCAACTTTGTTGTGACTTTATTTCTCAATTAGGCTAGACAACTAGTAAGTGATTTTGGTTTTATAATATGTTATTACTTATTTAAAATTATGATAAGGTTAAATTGCATGTAAATTTTATTTATATAGATGAATGGTTATTTTTTATGCATATAAATAATAAACTTTAATTTCAAAATAAAATTTAAAGAAAATATGAAATATATGTTAGTAATAATGTATGATGGTTTTTTTTTTGGTGCATGTAAATATTAAAAAAAATATTTCAAAATAACGTTTAAGGAAATTATGAAATAGAAGTTTGTAATAATTTATGTTCAATATATGTAATTTATTATTTGTATGTGAATCAAATGTTAGTTTACAACAAATCAAGTAATGATACATAATTAATATTTTTGTGGAACTTTAATGTCGATTCATTTTGATACATATGATGTTTTAATAAAATTTTAAAATTATGAGAAAAAAATCACTAATCATTAAGTTACATGTCATTTAAGATAAATAAATGAATGGTTGTGTATGATGAATTTTTTTGTGAATATAATTATTACACTTTAATTTGAAAATAAAATTTAATGAAATTATGAAATCTAATTCAACTTAGTAATGTATATGTTCAATACATGCTTAATTTATTATTTTTATGTAGATTCAATTATTGTTTCCAACATATCAAATAATGATATATAATTAATATTTTTTGGAATGATAATGTCGGCAATTAGTTCCAATATTTATTTTTATTTTCTTAGAAAATTTTAAATTAAAAAATCATTTATTATTAAATTATAATAATGATCGAAATAGTTAGTAAGGATATATAATAATTTATTATATAATTACAGAAATTATTATTATTATTATAACACTACTATAGTTGCAATATATATATTTTTAATTTAATATTATTATATTAGTTCATAATAATTATAAGAAGTTAGGTTAAAATGAAAATAATAATGGTTAAATAATTAGTATAACTTATTTACTAGCTACAATATTATTATTAATGTTGTTGGAACATTATAATAATTATTGTGATTAAAATATCATTAAAAAAACTGAATTTTCATGTTTTAGTTAATTATTTTTTAATGAAATATTAATAAAAAGTTATAATGAATTAGTAAGTTTTAAAATATTGAGTAATTATTATCATCATCATTAATTTAATAAATAATTATTTTTAATTGATCAAAATTAAATTTAAAAATATTTTTCATATTATTTATTAAATGATTCTACATATATATAACACTATTCAATTAAAAATGGTTGATCATAATTACTAAAAATAATTAATGTAACTAGCTAGACCTAGGTTAGGTAAATTATTAGTTTAAATCTAGGTCTAACTAAACTTAAATTAGTTTGTAATTCAGTTGTAATTAGATTACAACTATTTGAGTTGTAATTAAGTTGCAACTAGCTTGCAGCTAAATTATAACTAAATTTTTATTCCATATTGTTTAATTTCCATTCCAAAAATCCAAACTATATAAAGGAATGCACTAAGATTGTTGAAAAAACACAATAATCATTTAACTATTCGTTAACCCCAAACTTTGTGAATGTGCCATGTGTCAACATTGTGAGGGTGTCACATGTTACCAAACTAGTAGTCAAATGTTCAACTTGCATAGTTATAATGTATTCAAAATTGCAACTAGATTTTGGTTAATGTCATGACTAATTAATGGATGAAGTTCATCCACTAGTCAAAAGCAATTGAAATTCTTGACTAGAGTGGTATGCGATTTACAACTAAAATGGTAAGTAATGGCTATTGCTATTGTGTTCACACAAGGTTGACATTTTCAACTGGAATGTCATTTTTACTTGTATTTATTGACTTTTTGGTTTGTAGTTCAAAAAACCATTTCATAGTTGCAAAAAATATTTTGCAACTACATTTATTATTCTCAATTATGTTTTTTAGTTGAAATGTAGTTGGAAATGTAGTTGCAAAAAGGCGGCTTTTTCTACTTATGATATAAAATTTAATACATGTTTCATCCTTTTCTAGAGCATCTTCACTAATACCCATACAATATTTTTTGGATAAAAATATGATAAAATCTATCTTGGTTTGGGGTAATAAATAAGCTTTGGGTCAATATACATGCATACAATAAAATGCCTACAAAACCCAATATAATAACTATTTTTGATTGACTAGATATAATGATTAGGCCAAATGGTTACACTTAAGTAGTCTTCCATCTTTTACTATCCCAATTTGCATATATACATGTGAGGGTTGGGGAACAATAAATAAGAGTTGTAAAATTACATGAATTTATAAAATCTTACTATTTCATTGAATTGTTCCCCTAGCCTAACTTGCAAAGATATAATTTGAGTTTTGTTCAATGAAAATGATTTCTATTATTCTAAAAGTATCTCCACCCACACCCTTTATTTGGGCATGTATCAATGTTTACCACTTCCAACATGAATTATTAATTATACCCCATTCTCACCCAAAAACAAGATAAAGTGGAGAGTAGAAAATAAGAGATTGTAGTGTTAATTATTCCCCCATCCCCACTTATCAACATGAAAAAATGAACAATGTAAAATAAAATATTATTTAAACATCACCACCCAAGCCAATCATTATTAGAGGCCTAAAGAAGGGGCACCTCATAACATCTTGTTACATTACATGAAAAGTTATTTTGGGTACTCCATATTCATTACACTCATTTCAAACTTTTCAAAATGTTTTCATAGTACATTAAGAATGTTGTTATATACATTTATCCTAAAGTGTCAACATCAACTTAATTTACCACTTAAAAGACAATGAAATACTAACCAAATGTTATGATTGAGGTGGCTTTTTTTGGCAAAAATGTACCAAAGGGTGTGGAGGAGGTTTGCTAGGCTTTCAATGAGGTTGGTGTTCATAATTTTTTGGCAATGTTAGTGCAAGGTTCAATGTATGCAAAACAATAGGTTATTTTAAATGTTTGGGCTAATAATGATTAACATCAAACTCATTGTTCTTTGAAAAACTTTTGATCAAACCTCACGTAAGGATCAAATGCATCTTAGCCAAAAGCAAGACCCATGTTTAACAACTTATACGTCTCACTTTGAATGTGAATAAAAAAAATTGATAACAAAATATACATAGATTTGGTAAATGAATCCACAAGGTTTTATTTGACAAGTAAGAAAAATGTATGTGATATTTTGTTGTTGGTCATGTACAAAAATTACATAGTTTTTTCTTATGACCAAGACTTGTCATACTAAAATGCTTGATCCCACTATCTATAAGCATTGCCCAACCTTTTTTAAATGAACATCTTTAAGGATATTAAAAGTCAAGCCATTTTCACCACTCTTGATAGCTTGAAATTCAACTCATGCTTTTACTATGCAACTAAAACCTTTGTACATTCAAGTAAGGTTGAGTAAAAATAGAAAAACTAGTGTGCAAAGTTGATAAAAAGCAAATCACAAAAAAAAATCAAGAACAAATATAAGACAAAATGTTGATTTATATCGTTGAAAGATACAAAGTTGCATCCAATTTCTAGACCATATGAAAAAACAATTCAACAATTCAACAAAGCACATACACCCTTACAATAAATATTTCTGATAGTATCCTTGCAATTCATGTTCACATGCTTATGCTAATCATAAAAGTGTTGGTGAACCCAATTGTCAACCTCGTTGGATATTTGATGACCACCTTATTGATAATTTAATTTTCAATATGGTTAACATCATGGAAACTTTCAATGATACATTGAAAAACCTCACAAACACCAACAACAAATAAACTACCATTATCACTATACATGCTAGCATCAACAATGGTTGAATATAAGCTTCAAACAATATGAGTCATGGGATCAACATTGGTAACATAGACAATTGCCAACAATTTTGCAAGATGTTTAACAATATGGCATATAGTTTTAGCAAGATTATGAAGTTCTATCACAAATTTATGATGTTGAATAAAATAAAACCAAAAATATGCATGTCATACAATAATGAACTGGGAAAATTTTAAGCATTATGTGCTCCTTATCCCACGCAAGGAATGGAGCTCATGCATGTTGGGTTGTCAATTTGTTGTTTTTCAAATTGTGGCTATGGCTTGTGGTGTTTTTTTATACAAGAATTTTGGACAAGATATATTTTGTGTTCAATTTGGTTTTTTTTTCCTTGTGTTTTTGTCCTACATACTATAGTTAGTGAATATCTAGGAGGAAGTTTTGTGATGGCAAAGAGACAAATGTGCATGCTATTGTTACTAGATGAAAACGATAAATGAAAATTGAACTTAAATGTTCGAATATAACTTTGGTTTGAGACTTTGGACTAGTGGTGTGTTGTTTATTTAATTTTATAAAAAATAATAAAAATTTTATGTGTAAATTTTAGAAATTTTTTGCAGTGTACAATGTAATAGAACAAGTGATGGCTAAAAGGTGATGAGAAATTGAGGAATTGCCATGGTTATTGTGAAAAAATCGGGGTGTGAAAAATTATGGGCACATGCATCATGAAAGTGAGTGGCATTGTTGACAAATTAGGTCATGGGAAATTTGTGAGACTATTGATATTCAAGGTTTGAAGAATGACAACAATCATGCCAAACAAAGAAATGTTTATCATAAAAGTTAATGTTTAATAGTTGCAAATGACTCCAAGGGTTTGCAAAGGAATTGAATCCTTTCTAATGTTCATTGTTGGTGGGTGATGATAGTTTATGTGGCATTGAATTAAGAAGCAATTTTATGTTTGAGTTAAAGTGCAAAAGACCTTGGGAATCTACACCAATTTGTGGGGTGGATTTTCATTATTTAATGTGGAAATGTTGGACTTCCCAAGTACTTGATGAATATAATGTTTTGGATAGTCTATTGAATTGTGTTGAACAAGTGACATATGATTATGTTTTGTTATCATCTAAAAACATTGGGTTTAAAAATAAATTGAATTTTGTTGGTTCAACATTAGTGAATGAAAATGAACAATTTAAAATATTTGTTTCAGTTGTTAAAAAAAAGCAACTTTATTTCATAATTAAGGAAATCTTTATTATGGGTGGTGTTGTGTAATGTTCTCAATGCCTAAATGTTGTTAACATAAGCTTTACATGCTTGTGTTTTTTTTTATGTTGAATCCATTTGTTTATATTGAGTGTCATTAATTTATAAAGGGTTGGACAAAGAGTTTAAGCTTTATGTGCTGGTGTTTATTTAATGTTGAATCTATTTGTTTGTTAGTGTTTACATTGAATGTCATTAATTTATAAAGGGTTGAACAACGAGTTTAAGAGCCAAAATGGTGCAAGTGGGAGTCTAATTTCAAGCCTTCATTTTTATTTGCTGGTGTAGATAAAAGAATTGCGAACTAATGTACGATGCTCTTGTATAAGAGATATGAGAATTAAAGATGTAGGATCGACTTTCCATGATTTCCATAGATCAAATTGTACATTTGTTTGCATAGTGCGAGATTGTTGTTTGTGCAGTCCCCTCCTTTTTGGCTACATTTCAGTTATTGCCATTGTTGTCATGCCTTCAAACAACATAACCCCCTTTGGACATGCCCTTCCAACATACATATATAATTCCTCATATTCTCATCCCCATAGCTAATTCACATTCAAATATTGGTGTTGGGAATAAACTTATTTTGTCCACACACACACACACACACTTGTAACATGGAGAACATGAACAAAGGAAACTTGTGTTGAAAAATATAATTAGAAATATGAGATAAGCTAAGTCAAATAAATATATATAATTAAAAATATGAGATAAGTTGGCTTAATATAATCACTTGGGCTCCATGTTGCTATGCACTACAAGTGATAATTTTCTTTCTTATTATGTTCCCATATGATTACCAAATAATTCATCATTATTTATGTCAATGTCAAATTTAATTTTAATTAATATAAATATTAAGGACATGAAAAGGCACATGGTAATTTCCCTTTTCATATCCATGTTGGTGGATAAGAAAAAAGATGAAATAGTTATAAAAATAAGAGATAGTTATTAGGAAGGAAGCAGGTAGTTAGGCTTGGAAATGAGATAATTATACTTGAAAATGTCTTTAAAATTATCCATAGACAATCATATGAAGGATTATGCAAAATCAATAAGGAAACTATGGAAAATTATAGAAAATGACCCATATATCAGTTCCTCAAAATTCTCGTCCCTGGAATAAATATGAGATAAGCTAAGGTAGATAAAAAATATATATAATTAAAAACTATGAGATAAGTTGGGTTAAATTTTGTTCATGATTAGGTTACTATGCTGGTGGGTGGATCAGACCTAGTACTTGAATGTTAGGATCTGGGGATTGAATGGACCCTCTAGGAGCAAACCTGCAATACTCAGATGTGTTCTGTTGTTGGGATATTCTTGGGAAATGGCAAACTATGGTAGTCTAATTACCTGTGTTTTTTTAATTAAAAATTATGAATATTGAAATTTGGAGAAATTTAACAAAATATTAGCAAAATTTGTCAAATTTACACTACCCAATTTTTTAATAAAAAAATCCAATTTCTTTTCCAATTTCTATTTGTCAGAAAATGGTGAATTTTTTTTGCCAGATAAACATACACACACACACACACACACACACACACACAGAGTGAAGTACTACTTGGAATCACTTGAAAATCATAGAAGGAGAAAATTGTTTTACATACTTGAGAAGAAAGGATTTACTATGAGATGGGTTTGATTCGATCAACCATTATTCTTTGGAAAAAGGCAAAACTATGGTGGTCTGAAGTAAAACTGGGAACCACTTGAAAATTAGGACGCAAAAAAGAAAAAAAATAAAATTGTGTCCTTTTTCTTGTTTAAGATGTTGAATTACAAGACATGATGATCTCTACAAAAATTTTTAATGATTCCATTTTAGATCTCTACTACTAGGCTACCAAGGGGACATTGATGCAGCTCAGACACACCCATAAGCCTCCAGAATGATCTGAACAAGGAGATTGTTTGCAGCACAAGCAAGAAAGAAAGAAAATCTTGAGATTGTTTTGCAGCACAAGCAAGAAAGAAAGAAAGAAAATCTTGAGATTGTTTTGCAACACAAGCAAGAAAGAAAGAAATCTTGAGATTGTTTTGCAGCACAGAACATGAATTCTTGAGATTGTTTTGCAGCACAGAGCATGAATTCTTG
>Ga0209611_10007377_pt1 | contig 17646 bp, 18 predicted proteins | sample S1TSphgellanicum_3_FD_187693 | JGI IMG/M metagenome (GOLD analysis project Ga0209611, IMG submission 187693) | Host-associated microbial communities from peat moss isolated from Minnesota, USA - S1T2_Fc - Sphagnum magellanicum MG (SPAdes) (version 2) | ecosystem: Host-associated > Plants > Peat...
TGCAAACATAAATCTTTATTGAAAGGAAACTACAACATAATGCTCACAACACAAAACACAACATCAAGAACTCTCCAAGGTTCTTGTCACAAGAAATACACAAATTTGTGTAATGAAGAAAAGAGAACCAAACCATCAACACCAAGGTATTTAACTACAAGACCAAACCACAAATAACCAAACTAAAATAAGTAACGAAAGTAATTCAACCTTGTGAAAGTAACTTAGTTACTTTCTTACTCCAGTAACTAATGAAACCTAATTAGTTGAGCTTGAATTCTCAACATGGAATTCAAGGTAGACACCTAATATTGAAATGGGGTGATTAAATTGAAGTTAACATAATTGAAGACCCTGGTTGCCTCTCATTGCTTGAATTCCATAATTGTTCCTAAGGCTAGGAGTCAAATGAAAAATTGAAGGGAAGTAATGAAAAAAATTAAAAAGGATGGGACAATCGGCAATAATTGACATTCAATTCATTCCCTAATCATTAAGACCTACAAAAAACAAATGTGCTTCTAAAAGGACATCTAAAACAAGAAAATAATACATTGTCACCACATGAATTAACTTTAGCAACAAGACATTAACAACTAAGGATGATCGTAAATGAATTAATATTTAAGTAAAGATGAAATAGATTGCTTTTATTTAAAATTGGGGACTGTTATTTGGTGAATGTGTGAGCGTGAGCATGAGTAAGTGAACATGATCAAAAAAATTGGAATATTCCATTGACACATGGCACATAATATTTCATGATGTGGAGGAATATTCTACCACATGTACATGGATGAACAATTAAAAAGGATTAAAATGATTAAATGGATGAACAAAATAGAGGATGAACACAATTTGTTCATAACCAAAAGTTATGTGTTAATCCAAATTCTACCTATTCACAACCAAAAAGTATGTGTCAATTGAAACACCACCTATTCATCTTCAAGAAGTATGTTCCCATAAGGAATTGGGACAATATGAGACCGCACATTTTCTATACCATTTCAACCTATTTTTTATTTGAATTCAGTCTTTCAAACCTCTTATGTTTAGGATCATTCTTACTACTTGAATAATCAAATTGCATTCTTTCCCCTCTCCACTATAATTGCCTAGCTCCATCTTTTTTATGGCTACCACCCATTTGCAATTGTTAAACATTTATTTTACAATGGCAAAAAAAATGATCACAACAATGGTCACACTAAACACCTTGGAAACTATGATTGAATACACTTTAATTTCAAGCATATTAAATAGAATATGTGAGTTGACAAAAAAAACCTATGGAATATCCAAAAGATCTCACTCGGCTAGACTCCCTCAAACATTTGCTAGAAATTAGAACATGGGGAATAGAATGGAAAAGGGAAATTAACAAAAAAAATGAATGGGCGATGTGGTGATGTGTACATGCGAAGATAAACAAATCAAGTTTTCCATTGCTTAAACAAACTATAAACATTTTGAAGGAGGATATGGAAAACTATCACTAGGCGAGGTTTACACATGGCATGGATTTCTTCTAAGAACATGCAAGTTTGAAAAAGTCGATTCCAAAACATTTCTTCACAAGCTTAATGAAGGATTTATCCTCAGAGGATTTGGTAACCTTTAACAACCTCCTATCAATAGAATTTATGGAACCCAGTAGACAACTCTATGCAACTTTAAGTAGGCAAGCCTAGGTGCCATAAGATTTAAGGAACAAAATGTTAAAACAACCTATGAATCATCGGATGATAGGTTCGACCTCGAAACCACAAGATGTTTACAATAGTTGAAAAAAAAGATGTCCCCACAAATGAAGGAGAAACCAAAATACCATTCTTTGTAATAATTTATGGTTCAATAGATTTTTTGATATGAATTAGGGATGAGGTTGAACATAGGAGTTGCTTATTGAAAATCTTGAATTTTTTTTTAATTCTTGGAATTTCGAAGGATGCACATACAATACCCATTCAGTCCCTAAAACTCCAAAGGACACATATATAGTACCCAATTAGTCCCTAAAACTCCAAAGGAAGCCTATAAAACCCCCATATAGTGATTGTATTAACATTACATTTCCAAATTTTCTCATTTTCTATTATTTATTTACATTTTCAATATCATCACTATCCACTTGCATTTTATATACCTCTAATATAACATTACATTCCTATTACTTCAACAAAATATTTGTATCCTCCCACCCAAAATTATTAATTCATGTATTGAATTGCTTTACTCAATATTACCATCTCAGTTGGATTTCTCCCAAATAATAACAAATAGATCACTTATTATTGGCAAGTTATTATTCACAATTCAATGCATGATTGAAAACACATTATTGCATTCAAATTTGGACACAATTTTTGAACAAATAGAATGACCATGGCAAGTTCCTCAAGATGACAATCAATTCGACCTTTTATGTGGATTGTTAAAAATCAGGAAATGGGGTAGTTTACAAAAAGACAAAGTGGATAACACATATGAATGGGCCACTTGCACTGTAAATGAAAGGACAAAATAACAAGGTCCATTTATTACCAAGAACATGCCTAGGTGAAACCCCCAATTAATAAACTATCATTAGCTGATGTTAAACACATGATGGAATTTTTGAAACAATGCACAAGCCTTAAAAAGCCACTTCTAGAACACTACTTTATTAATTTTCTCAAAGATTTATCAAATGAAGACTTGGTCATGCTATGTGGATTATTAACAATAGAAATTGGAAAACCCAAAAGAAAACTACATGCAATTCCAGTAGGTGGGCATGGGTCCCACAACACAAAAGAAACAAAGTCTTCCAATTGCATGTGAATCAACAAATGATTGGACTACCACAAAAACTACGAGAAATGTGGGATTGTTGAAAAAGACAATGTCCAACCCCTTACTATAAAATAATATTTATTCAATCACACTATGCAATACATAGAATATTTGCAATGTCTAAATGTAAAAATCAAATGTAATCAATGGAGAATGGATTGAAATAAAATAGATTCAATTGTAATTATGGATAAAAATGTATCTTGTTAATAATAATTCTATCAAAACTAGACGGACATATATGATAATAAAAGCACAAAAAAATAAAACCCTAAATGTGTGTTACAATTAACAAGCAAAATTAAGGCAATAATGAATGAAAAGTTATATGCATATGCATTTGGTACTTTTCACATAGAGGAGAAAGTAAATGTGTTCAATGTTAAAATTATAACAAGATTTAGCAAGATCAATTTGTGATCTAAACAATGGCATCCAATTTTGAGATGAACTAATGTTGTGGCACATTCTAAAACATTGTGCATTAATTAACGATCAACAAAGAAATATTTGCTATGAATATTGATATAAACAGTCACTAATCAAATAATAGAACATTAGTAACTGCCTGCCATAAATATTTCCATCCCACACATTAACAGGGACGTTAAAAAATGATAAATACAAAATAGACACAAACATCTTCAATGATTGTATATAATGAAAAAAAGGCATGGTGGACATAAAAAGAATTCATTACAAGTGTAGGTTTAGAATTATGAAAATGGCTACTAGAACTCTGAGTGACTTGGATTTGTATCCAATAGTGGATTAGAGACAAATGAAAATGATAGATGTAGAATATAGTGTTACGTTGGGATAAATAATGTGATGGAATACAAAGTCTATGCCATAGCAATATGGATGTTTGACCCATATTTTGTGAACAACTTGAAACAAGCTCCTAGGGACAATCCGTGGCCAACCAAATTGATGAATAGAGTGGACCAATATTCATTGGTAAAAGCCTCATGCAAGAAGTGGTTATAAAATGAAAGTGATCCAGATGATGATGAATATGAGTTGTCAATTTTAAAATGCAATGCAAACCAAGAAGCATTGGTTGAGTAGAAAGAAGGAGCCCTAGTGGAAGAGGAAGAAAGAACCCTAATGGAGGAGGAGGGGGAGCCAAAAACACCATGTTAATCGGCATTTAAAGAAGGACAAGACTAAAAAAATACTGATAAAAAGTGTTATGGATTAAACAATAAAGTCATTGTTGAATCGTGGCATCGAGAAGAATGCAAGTCATTATTGTATGTCTATGATTACAAGCACACATACAAGTGAAACTATTAAAAAAACTATAAATACCCCATTTTTTGTAAAAATTTCGAATGTTTTGGAAAAAACGCATGCCATTGTTAAAAAGAAGAAGCTAGAGTTATTAGAACTTGTTTTGCAGTATTGACTCAATATTCACAATGGAAATAATCAACAAAGAACATAACAAAAAAAAGGAAATTCAAAAAGATGTTAATAGAAACATACAGTGAAAAGTTTTTTACTTCGCCAAAAAGCCCTAAAAAAATTGATGTGAATAGACATGCTATAAATAGTGAAAATAACATCACAATTGTGTTAAAATGCATGCATTTGAATGTAATCAAAGACCTAAGGAAATAGTTTGTAGACAATTTTAGTTTTCTTACCTCTAAGGAAAAAGAAGGTCAGAAATGCAAATAAGTGCAAAAGGAAGAGATCTTGACAAATGGTGTACTCTTAATTATTTTAAGCAACAAGAAAATGGAGGATGCAACGTCTTTTAGTGAAGAAAACAAGGACAAGATGCCCGTTGTGATAGAGAAGGACATGCAAGAGTTCAAAGACACATGAACGATGTATTGAATTTGCCCATATTCAAGTTTATCGAGCATTGACATCTAAGAATTCTAATCCAAAGCAATAATGAATTAACATTACAATCATACAAGTTTTAGATAACTTCATGGTAGATTTTCATATTCCATGGTGCACATGCCATTTATAGGATAGTTCATACTTCTTTGTGATGTTGATGTTCACCTTCATATGGATTATTGTTGGAGAAAGTAAAAGGCCCATAAAAATTTGTGATTTCCTTCCACCTACATATATTCAATTCATCTAGAATGTCATATATATGAAATTTGTCATATTTTTCCACCAGAACAATTTTGAAGTCATTTGCAATGTAATGCATATGAAATTTGCGAATTGCATAGAAAAAATAAATTATGAATTCATATGCAATGTCAAATATATGTTAAATTTGGGATCTACATTTAGATAGTTGAAAATATGAAGTCAAAATAGATAATCAAAAATTGAATATGAAATTTGTGATTTGCTATAAAATATTTAAATATTTGAATTCATTACTAATAAAATAGAAATTTAATATGGAATTTGTGATCTACTACCACCATAACAATTTTGAACTCATATGCAATGTCATATAGATTAAATTTGTGACTTGTTTACACCATATCATTTTTGAACCCATTTGAAATCTCATGTAGATTCAATTTGTGATATGCTTCCAACATAAGAATTTTGAACTCTATTTCAGTGTCATATATATATATATATATATATATATGAAAGTTGTGATCTGCTTTTAGGTAATTTGTACACGATGATATGAATTGTGGGGTATAATGTAATCCATATATTCAACACATGCATCCATGCCAAGGGCCAATACCTACCTATATATTGTTGAGAAATGAAACATAATTACATAAATGATTGACGTTCAAAGTAAATTTATAGACTACACATCATGGATTTATGCTAGAAGCATAAATGGATTCGTTACACATGATAATGGCAAATGTCTTGCAGAGTCAATAGTAGTTTTCAAATTTCCAAACATTCTTACATTGTTATTTTGAATTTGAAGCCTAAGTTGTAAATTGTTTTTGTAGGATTAATATTTGACTTATGTTTCTGATATGTGTATAAAAAATTAATACTTTTCAAGATATTTTAATAAGCAAGAATAATCAATTGAATAGTTTGAGATATGTGAAAACATGATATTGATAAAAACAAATTGGAAAAAATGGAACAAATATTAAAGGCTTGAAAAAAAAACCAAAGTTCAAAGGAACCTATTTTACTATTTCATCCTGAATGTAGTGCAAAATTGAGTTATTATATCTAAGATGTTTTGTTTATACATGCGAAGATAGAATGGTGGAAAAATGACATGTCATAACCTCTGAATATTCTAATAATGAACGATTCGATGGTGGGTTGGGGAAAAATTCCTCAGGTGTAAAATAAAGAATTTTCCTCTGCCTTGGACGCAACTAATTTCTTTGACAGGAAATGGAATGTTAATTGTCATGGCTTGAAAAAAAAAATGATAAATAATCAAAATTGTGCAGGTTAAACTTACTCACAATCAAAATCGATTCTAAATTTCTTATGAACAAGAGCATCCAAGTCATTATTTTCCTCCTCTACAACATCCAACAAGGTTCGCAAGAGCTCAAGATAAACATCATAGTCCAACTCAAGCAAAAAAAATGTTTTTCAAGTTTTTGACATGCTCTCAAATAGTTTCATGCGTAGAGAAAACATATCAATGAGAAATGCAATACAAAATGAGATAAATGAAAAAGAACATAGAAAAAGATTAAAGTAGATAGAGTTGAAGGCAAAGGGAATTAAAATAAACTTGTGGAAGCATAAATGCCCACCACCATACTCCTAAGAGGCAACAAGGCAAGGAAAGGGAATTAAAAGGTGTCAAGGTGGATCTTGTGTCCAACTTTAAAAGGCAAGCCACTACTTGGCACTATCATAGTATCTTGAGTGGTCCAATTAAAGAACACATCATCATCTTGTATACCTCCTTGTTGCATATCCCAAGGATCCATTGGAAAAAACAAAATTCCCATTTTCATGCATAAGTATAAGAGTTTTATTCAAGAAAGTTTGTGACAAATAGTACAAGAGATATGCTAGTATGGAGCTCATGCAAACACTGGAAGCCTTGGTGGAGTTTGCAAAAAGGTTTATTTTGTTAGAGGGGAATTCAAGATTTGTGTGATGCATAAAATTAATAACTGCAAACTTTGAGTGAATTTTGAAGTTATAATCCTCTAGGTAGGACTTGATGTCGCTTAAGACCCGAAAGTCATTGTCATAAAACAAGAGGACAAATCCATCCCTTGCAAGATACTTGTTTGCAAAACCGAAAATGGAAATAACATACTTGTCCGCTCTTGGGTAGATGCAACCTGTGGTGGTTCACTTTTGTGATGAAATGGTGTTTTATTCCCTAGGTATTATTTATTCAAATGCATACGGTGATTAATATATTTTTAGATCTACTAATTGGGACTTGGATCTAGAGTGACAAGTTCATTATGAAAAATATTATGTGGTTATTTATTGATAAAAAAATAATTTGTTAATAATAATGGACTTTTGAAGTTGAAAAATATGGACTGGTTATTTAACTGCAACATCACAAAATGGAAAAAAATTATATTGATTCACATTCCAAATTTGTTATTCAAATTCAATATATAATGTAATACAAGATGATAAACTCATATGAATAATATTTTATTTGAAAACCTTAACTGTTTAATAGTTTAAAACTTTTGAATGGTTAAAATTTCAACCTTGCCTTTCTTGGTGAATAAGAAGTCTGTAAAACTTGTAGTTGACAACATGTTTAGTTGGCAAAATAGGTAGTTTGTAAAACTTGTAGTTAGCAAAACATGTAGTAGATTTTGAAAATTCTAACTGTTTATAGCAATTTTACTAGCTAATTCCTTTTAGTTAGTTCAAGCAATGAGTTTCATTAGTAGTTATGACTATTTATTACATTTTTATTAGATAATTTTTATTAGCTGAATAGAATAAAGAGTTTTATCAGCTAGTTATTATTTAGGTGATTTGCACGAAGCGTTTCAAAGTTCAAACTTCAAGTATAAAAGAAGGATGGTAAAAAATGAACAACATCATATCTCTACTTTCCATACTTATTTTTCGAAATCCGTAAAATACAACTCTGATTTCTTAATATAGGTTTGTATTTTCATTACAAGTTGGGGTACCTATTAGCATTGAGTAGTTTGTACATGTTCATAATTTAAGAAAGGAGCTTTGCATCAAGTAGGAAACCTTTGATGTTAATTTGATTTTGTGTTTTTCTTTCATTGAAAACATGAAACTTTAGTAATATCTTTTTTGAAACTATGTGTAAATTGAGTACATGTTAGTTTAGGAATTGTAAATAGTTTTAATTTTGTTAGTTGAAATGTACTTGTTTACTGTTTTAGGAACCTATTGCTAGAAAAATCAAAATTTGAACAACCTTAATGGGAATAAAAAAAACCCATTAACATTTGGTGACCATGAAGTGGATTAGAGTTCAAAAGCAATCACACTTGAAATTTATGGTTAGATATAGTAGTTTTAGTAGATCAAGTTTGAAAAGCAATCATGCTTGAAATTTTGATTTGTTACGTGTTTATTTGTTTTATGTAAATTCTAGGATTTAAGTTATTGTTTCTTGATTTCATTTGAAACATTAAAAAATAGGGTGAGGTTAGTGAACAATTTTTTGAAGGAAACTAACACCCAAACCATAAAACAAAATTTCTACAAATTTTTGACTATTGGGAAGGGTCGTTTTAGTTATATGTTCAAAAATAATGCAAGGGTTTTCCTAGAACTTGTTGATTTCAAAAGATGTCAAAAATAGTCACTATAAATTTTTTAAAATAGATATAATAGGACATCAACTTATTCAAAAACAAGATGAATAACAAATGCAACCTACAAGAAACGAACTGATGAATGCATCAAATGTGGATGCAACACAAAGGAGAGAAGTCAATGAACAACATCAAAATGTAACCAAATAGGTTATGAAGAAAGACCTAGCCATGTTCTCTACCACTCATTAAACACCACGAACATCAACCCAACTAAGGGTAATGAATGTTCATAATGGTGATAGTCATGAACTTGCTCAACTGTTTGATGAAATTGTCTCCGTATGACAACCATGGTGATCTACAACCCTAGGTTACTACCTATTAAGGAGCGGTGCACCTACATTGATTACAATATCTATTGGTTTTCAAAACCAACCATTAAACACTAACATCAATTTGGTACCCACTATTAAAGGAATAATTACTAGTGGTAATAGTTAGTTAATATATTTCTACCTACTTAAGTTACTATTTTAGGAAATACGAACTAGATCACATAGTTTTTATCACCATTTGAATTTAAATATAACATATGACTATTTTTGTTGATGAATATTTTAAACCAAAAGGAAGATGAAGATCCATTGTATCATGGTAGAACATGGAGATTTGATGGAATATGAGAGAATAACACTCTGATTTCTAGAAAAGTTTTGTTTCCATAGCCATAATTTTGTTCTTATGATGTTTTTATCATACTTTCATTATTGGATTTTACTTTTGAAAGTAATAAGTACATTTGAATGAGTAGACTTTGTTAATATTAATTTTATTGTATTTCAATCCAAATTTTAGACCAGAATATAGGATTAAAAATTCTATATTTAGCATTTGGCAACCATCCCAAGGCTTGAATTTAAAGTGATTTTAGAATGTTGTTTATGTCTTGTTGCTATTTTTTATTTTTTTCTATGGATAGATAATGAACTTCGGTTTCACTTTTAGAATTTTTAAAAATCTTGATCATAAGTTTTTTGTTTAGGAAGTAGATATAAGCAAAATAACTAATTGTGAGGATTTTGTTATATTGCAGAAGTTTGTTCAAATTAAAATGAAAATGGCGAGAGATGGAAAATAAAATTATAATTAGAAGTCATAGGAGACAATTAGATCAAGTTTTATTACATGAACCAATGGAGAATGGTGTTGCCATCAACAACAATTTGAGTGTAGATAAGGAGGATTAACAATTTGTAACATCTAAAAGAATTTTTCATTCTAAATAGAAACATTTACGGATAGAAGAAAAATTTGCAAGCCACAAAATGCCTCAAGTAATACCAATTATTCCTTGTGAAGTGCAAGCATAGAGGTGCACCAACAATTTGCAACAAAATTATAAGAAAGAAGAACATCAAATTGAAAATGTAGATTCACATGATGAGTTTAGATGAGGGAATCGAGAATTTGAACCTTGATAGAGAGTTGTGTTGGAATCACTAGGTTTGATGCAACAACAAAAATCTGATGTTATAATGTATGAAGAAGAACAAAAACTCAACACATTAGAAAGGGAAGAAGTAGTACCAAAGTATAGATTTGCTTCACCTTTTTATTATCAAGAGGATCATGAGAATGTAGAGTTTGAACAAAAAACTCAAAATTTTGAACCTCCAATTTGTTATGTGGTTGAGTAAAAAACCACAATTCAAGGCATTAGAATGTCCATAGGAGTTGAACCGATACTTGTAACTAAACAAGAAATTGTAATCTTACCAAGAGCAAACCAATAGTAACACAAAATGTACTTGTGGCTATCAAAGTAAAGATAATGAACCCAAAGTTAATTAGTAAAGTGGAAGCATTGTTAAAAGAATTTGAAGGGACTGGTATAGACAATACTAGAATTCCTATTTTTTCAAACTAACCAAATCAATTATATGGGTCTTTTTGACTAGAAGACATGTATTTTTTACTAGAGGCCAAGGGCTTGAATGATAGTGGGTATCTTTTGAATAATCAATTTGATTGATGTGACCGATTTGACAATTAGTTAAATTAAACATCTAGTCAAATTGGACTTTAAAATACTATCTAGTCAAATTAGTTAGTGGCCTAATCAATAAAACTACCCAATATAGTCAAATTGGCAAATGCCCTAATAAATAAGGACACCTATTGTACTCAATCAATAGAACTAACTAAATAGGCTTAGTCAAAGTGGCCAATGGCCTAGTCAAAAGGGCCAATTATAAATTATAATACTAGTTGGATATCTTAGGATTACATTTAACATTTTGACTATATTTAACCAATTAAAAAAAAGTTGGAAAATGTAAAATTTAGTTAATCATTAACTAAATGAATCATGACCAAATTAATTATGATTAAATTAATTATATAAATGGTTTGTCTAACTATGATTAAATTAACCATATTCAAATTAATTATGGCTCAATTATTTAGAAAAAAAATTAATTAACATTAAAACAAACCATAACTAATCTAACCATGGACAAATTTAATCACATTCAATTGACCATAGTTTGTTTAGTTTTATATGTTTTAACCATGTTTAGTTTAGCCATATTTAATTTAACCATGATTCATTTATCCATAATTAATTATTTCATCATTTTTTGGTCATATTTAGTTTAATTATGGTTAGTTTAGCCATAAGTAATTTAATAATTACAAACAGTTTAACCATGGTCAATTTAACAATAGTTGGTTTAACCTTAGTAAGTTTAGCCATGATAATTCGTTTAACATAATTAATTTAACCATTACTAGTTGGGCCATTGTTAGTTTTGCCATAATGAATTTAATTATGGTTACTATAAACATAATTAAATTAACTAAAATTATCTTTCACATATTTAATTTTACCCTAATAAATTTAACTATAATCAATAGACCCATAATTAATTTAAAACTATTGTTAATTTAACCATGGTTGGTTTTGCATAAAATATTTATTGATTGGTTAGTTTGGCCATATTAACTTTATTAATGGTTAATTTAGTCAAATTTATTTACTAGTGGTTAGTTTAGCCATGCTTAATTTTGCCATAAATATTTTAACCATTTTGATTTCAGCCAAAATTAATTTAGTAATGTTTATTTTAACCATAATTCATTTTTGCATAATTTTTTTGCCATAAAATAATTATTGATTAGTCAGTTTAGGCATATTTAATTTTATTAATGGTTAGTTTAGCTAAATTTACTTATTCACTATTAGTTTAACCATTTCTAATTTAGCCATGATTATTTCATTCATGTTATTTTAGCCATAATTAAATTTTGCATAGTTTTTTTTGCCATAAAATATTTATTCATTCATTAGTTTAATCATATTAGATTTTTTAGTGGTTAATTTAACCATATTTATTTATTCATGGTTAGTTTAACCATTTCTAATTTAGCCATGTTTAGTTTTTCCACAATTAATTTAATAATTTCTATTTTAGCCATAATTATTTCATTCATGTTTATTTTAGTCACAATTTATTTTTACATAATTGAATTTTTCATCAAATATTTATTAATTAGTAAGTTTGGCCATATTAATTTTATTAGTGGTTACTTTAGCCAAATTTATTTACTCATGGTTAGTTTAACCATTTCTAGTTTAGCCATGTTTAATTTTGCCATAAATATTTTAACCATTTTTATTTTAGCCAAAAATATTTTATTAATGTTTATTTTAAGCATAATTAATTTTTTGCATAATTGGTTTTTCCATAAAATATTTATTGATTAACTAATTTAGCCATATTAACTTTATTAGTGGTTAATTTAGCCAATTTTATTTATTCATGGTTAGTTTAACCATTTAAAATTTAGCCATGGTTAATTTTTCCATAATTATTTCATTCATGTTATTTTAACCATAATTATTTTTTGCATGATTATTTTCTAGCCATATAAATTTTTTAAATGGTTAGTATAAACATTTCTAGCTTAGCCATGGTTCATTTTGCCATGATTATTTTAACCATTTAGATTTTAGCCATAATTATTTCATACATGTTCATTTAAACCATAATTATTTTTTCCATAAAATATTTATTGACTAGTTAGTTTAACCAAATTTATTTACTCATGGTTAATTTAACCGTTTATAATTTAGCCATGTTTAATTTTGCCATAAATATTTTAACCATTTTAATTTTAGCCATAATTAATTTATCCACAGTTGGTTTGTCCATAAAATATTATTCGTGGTTAGTTTAGCCACAATTGGTTTAACCATAAATTATTTATTCATGAATTAGTTTGGCCATATTTATTTTACTTATGGTTAGTTCAATCATTTTTAATTTACTCACGGTTAATTTTAGTCATTTCTAGTTTGGCCATAGTTTGTTTAACCATAAAATATTTATTCATTGGTTGGCTTGGTCATATTTACTTTGCTTATGATTAATTTAACCATGTTTATTCATTCATTGGCTTGGCTTTATTTATTTTATCCATGATTAGTATCAACATATTTATTTTCCTCATGGTTATTTTTTCATAATTATTTTGAATTTTTGGTTGGTTTAGTCATTATTAGTTGAATAATCATTAATTTCTCCATATTACTTTAGTTATGGTTGGTTTTAAACATTATTTTGCCAATCATTAGTTTTGCCATAATTAATTTTTCTTAGGTTAAATTAACCACCTATTTAACTGATGTAATGTAAGTATGTGGCTAAATAACCTAAATACAATTAACTTGTATGTAAGTGTATTTATTTATACATACCCTACTTATATTCCACCTATTTACCTATATTTTAACCTATAGGTAACCTTGTTATATAGGTTAGTAAGCCATTTATATACCTATGGTAAATTATTAGTTGGTTAACTAGTTATTTACCTAAAATACACTAATGAATGTGTAATTAAATAGTGAAATATTAATTATTACAAATGCATTGTTGATAATATATAACGAATGAAATCAAATTGATAAGGATTAATTATAATTTGGTTGTAATTATTAATTATAACTAAATAACTAGATATTAACTATTACTAATTTTTATTTTAACTTAATTAACATACATATTTACCTACCTCTTTATTTATTTACTTATTTCATTTATGTATCTTACATAATTATTTAGGAATAATATTGTATGAATTAAAAAGCTTTAATGTTGTGTGGACATGAAAATGTTTTTCCTTCCCAAAATTTTGTCCCATATTATTTGTCATCCTTTCCAAATGATGAGCAATATAAATAGATGCACCATAAGCACCCAAGACATAAAAAATATTTTAAAAAGGAAGGTCTTTTGGGATGAGCCAATTGAAAACGTTGAATTTTAAAGGTCAAATTCAAAATGAAATAGGATTTTCCTACCTAAGTCATCACCTGTATATAGGTGGTGTATATTTAAGCCTAGTAAAGGTTATAGCTTAAGTTGCCCTAACCTACTTTAGGCTTCTATACCTAATTGTTTGTTGTAGGTTCCTAGACCTAGGCCTAGGTTTTGGTTTGTAGGTTCCTAGACATAGGGACTTTAGGGAGTAAGTATTTAATTAAAAATTTAACCTAGGTTGTTTAATTTTTATCCACGTGGCATAGCCTACATGGCCAATGTTTAAATGCCATGTGGCATAACTTAGATGGCCAATGTTTAAATGCCATGTGGCATAACTTACATGACCGACGTTTAAATGCCATGTGGCATAACTTAGATGGCCAATGTTTAAATGCCATGTGGCATAACTTAGATGGCCAATGTTTAAATGCCATGTGGCATAACCTAGATGGCCAGTGTTTCAATGCCACATGGCATTTAAACATTGGCCATCTAAGTTATGCCACATGGCATTTAAACATTGGCCATCTAAGTTATGCCACATGGTTTAACTTGGGTGGCCATTGTTTAAATGCCACATCACATTTGCTTAATCAAAAAATCATGTGACTTTTATATTAACCAATCAAAATGACTAATCAAAAAGTAATAGTCAAAATGGTTAATAAAAAATGCCAACTTAGGCTTGGTCAAAAAATACATGGCCTAGTCACAATGGATAGGTTCGAAATGATTTGTCCAAAATGATTGAATGGTTTTTTTTACGCTTGTCCAAAATGGGTTTTTTTTTAACAAAATTTATAGTAAAAAAAATTAATAATTCTAGTAGTGAGAAAAATTCATAGTGTGAACATAATTCCAAAACCTAACCCTCAACAATGCAATATTATCATTAGATGGGACATCAAATCAATGAATGTCCATTTACTGAAAATAATGTGAAGCAAGGATTTGTTAAACATTTCTAGAATTGAATCCAAAACCTACAAGAGCAAAAAACTATGGATATAATGAGCCAAAGGAACTGTACCATGAGAAGGTTAGAATTCCAAATAGACTTAGAGAACAGATTTGGAGAGATAACAAAGTGGAAATGAGAGAGTTCAAACTATGGAAGATGTAATACTTATTTATGTAGCTCCTACACCAAATTTGATACATCACAACAATGTTAGAGTTACTTATCTAATAACTTTTAATTTAAGAATGGAACCAATAAGATTTGTATCATTATATTCTGTGGCAATGCCTCGGTCTATGGTTATAATTACTGAAGCTCCATTTGTAACATAACTAACCCATATTGTTGTTAGTATGAGGTCCAAACCCCAAACTCCAAAGGAAACACAACTTGTCAGTGTGCATACAAAGATGTCTAGAGATGTGGACATGATTTTTGCTAGACATCCATTAGATCTAGGAGGAGGTGGCTCAAACCCACCAGGACCACTAGGATTTGTAAAACCTTCAAGATATTTTTGATTACCAATGATGAATTTAGGCAGACCACCATTACCACTAAATAGGCCTTATTGTCAACCACTTAACTATCATGAGTATGTGAAAGATTTTAATCGAAATGCTCATGTTAGAGTTTTTTAAGTTGCCATTTGAGCAAATGGTGAAATAAATTATGTAGAGATTGTTAATTTGTGTAGTTTTACCCTCATAAATATTGTGTTTTATTAGTGTAACAACTACATGGGAGATTACCATATTATACTTTTGTAGAATTGCAATTAGCTTTTTGTAAAAGGTACAAAAAATATTAGAATGATGAACACATTTACCAATAGTTGAAAAACATGAAGCAAAAGAAGAGCGAAAAAACGGAAGTATATTATGAGAGATTATCGAAGTTAGCCAATAGTTTTCAACATAGGACAACATATAATTTTTAAATTATTATTTTTAGATATGGATTACAACCATATCTACATGTAGTAACAATAGGCACGAAGAGAAAAACTTTACAGCAGCATAAGGAAGCAGCTTTGGTTTGTGAAGAAAGAATTTTGAAGTAGAAGCCATAAGTAATCTATTAGTACCACAAAATAATAGGACAATATTAGTTTTTTAGAAACTTTGGACAATCTCAAAGAAAACAAGGATGAGCTATACAAATTGTCACAAGACAAATCATAATGTTGAGACCTATAAAATCAAAAGAAAGGAAAACTTTGTTCCTGCAATCTCTAAGGTTACTATTCAACAAATCAAAGTGTAAAGACTTGTGAGGTATTCTTGTCATATTTGTAAACATAAGATCATAGATTATCTTAAGTATAATGGTATGCAAAATATGTTTAAGAACAAATGAGTGAAGACTACATACAAACAAGTTGTGGTAGAGCCCAAGGTTTCAAATCCTTTAGTTCATATGGTGGATGTCAACATGGCCATCACCAGGAGCAAGGTTACTAAAGAACATGTGTTCAAAAACAAAAAGCCAATTAACAAAAGTTTACTACTGATTAGGAAGAGGAACAAGACCACAACAATTTTTTGTCCAGACTATATAAGAGATGCAAATAGAAAACCCACCAGATAATCTGAATAAAAAGGAGAAAGCACAATGGAGTATAAGTTGGGCATGATTACCAAAGGTTGAGGTGTCCATATAACCAATTATACCACAAAATCTATTTGTTATTCCTAACAACATAATTATGTATATGGAATATATATTCCAAGATATTAGTAAACAAATGATGGAAACTAACTGTACCTTGAGGTTAGATGACGCACTCCCAACTCCTCAAAGGGCTCAAATGTGAGCCCAAGTAAAAAACAGCGGAAGAAGGAGGAGTCGAAGCACACTCCCTAGCTCACAACACTTTGAGGGGTAGAGGGGCGTGTTAGAGCTCCGGGATAAAATTAGGAAGAGTTGACAAGCTTCACTCACTCACATGGGCTTACACACAACCCACACAAAGTGGTTAGTGCATAGTTGGAGCACCCTTGGTGCTAGGATGAACCACGGGCAACACGGACACACAAGACTCACCACGGCCCGGACTTGGGGGAAGCCACCACCTTCCCCCTTATAGTATACTTTGCAGCTCTCCACGGAGGCTATATCCAAATGGCTATTTTTCCCGGGACTCCCGAGTGGGAGTCCCGAAATTGCGCCAATTGGGACTCCCGCGACTTTGGAGCCCATAACTTTGCGAGTAGACCTCGGATTGCGATGCGGTTTAAAGCAAAGTTGTAGCTCTCATCGAGAGCTTTCCAACTATATGTGGCACGCCCCCTGAAGCTAAGTAAATTGGGTCGATTCTTGACTTTTTGTGGTCGGGAGTCAAACTGGCAATTCGACTCCTGGCCCTTCTTTTGGCCATAACTTGTGTTTCAGATGTGCAAATGAGCGATGCGAGCCCATTTTAGACATCTAAATTTCAAGAGCTTTCCAATGATATAAAGAATGCCATAAGCCATTGAGTTTTGACCCCTGCAATTGCTCTCTAAAGTTTTGAGAGTCCACCGGGACTCCATCTCCCAAAGTGGGAGTTGCCTTGGGAGTGTGAGTGTTCACTCTCTCACATTCCCTCACACTTTCTTACACTCTCGAGAGTATGTGATGTGACTCCTTGGGATCATCTTGGCTCGCACCCTTGCAATGTCTTTGCCTTGACTCCCGGGCTTCCTCTTGGCTCACACCCTTGCAAGCCCTTTGCTTTGGTCGCGAGCCCAAGGCTAGGGTTGCGACAGTAGGTCTCCACGAAAACTATTTTGTCTATTTTCACATTTTTTACTATCATGTTCATTATTTCGCTTTCCATGTTTTTTTTTTTTTATCATGACTAATTCAAGTT
>Ga0209611_10007380_pt1 | contig 17636 bp, 11 predicted proteins | sample S1TSphgellanicum_3_FD_187693 | JGI IMG/M metagenome (GOLD analysis project Ga0209611, IMG submission 187693) | Host-associated microbial communities from peat moss isolated from Minnesota, USA - S1T2_Fc - Sphagnum magellanicum MG (SPAdes) (version 2) | ecosystem: Host-associated > Plants > Peat...
AAAACATATAATTGAAAAAATGGGCAATTTTTCAAAGTGGCTTGTGACAAGAAATTTCACATTGACTATATAATGCAAAGATCTTTTTGTCGATGTGTTATTTTAATTTAATTTCAATATAGAACATATATATACATATATAGTGTTATTATATCTATGTTATTTTTTTATATTGGTGTCCAACTTTGTATACTAGTCTAAGAAGAATCCTTAGGAATAAAAAATCTCTACAATTTAAAGTAACATCTTTAATGATGGTTGTAACTAGTATCTTGCACTTGTAACATTTATAGTTGATATTTTGCACCATAATTACTTCTTGTAATTATACTATTATACTTATATTTATATTCAATAATGACATTGCCTTATAATTACATCATTTGGTAGTGATGGTATCTTATGATCAAATCAAATAATTGCTTGTTTTTGTCCCTTCCTTATATCCTATTTACCAGTTTGATAAATTTCATCAAAAGTCACATTTGAATGAGATTCAATGTTAGATGCGAACATGTGAAACGCAATTGTTGTCAAAAGCTCAATATGCTCTCATTTACTTTTGGAATATGTTTGAAAAAAATGATTAAAATGTTGAACAAACTAATGGTACTTAATACAATTTTGAATTATTGAACTAAATTTTCACATGGAATATGACAACATTTTTGTATTTGGTTTGCATTAATGGTGTTCAATTTTGGAAAAACATTACAATGCATCCTTTTTAAAACTTATATTTATATCATGTGAATTACAAATGTTGTTGAAATGGGCAATAAATATTTTTAACAAATTAAATTTGAATTGTTTTCCTTGACGAACATTCTTTTTCTCATATATTCAAAAACCATATGCAACTTTGTTTTACATGCATTTTTTTAATCTATTAATTCTACCCACAAGGTAAAGACTATGTAACATTAATGTAGGATTTGGGCATAAATTTTTGGCTCAAACTTGACGCAACATGTGAATGACATAGATGGAATAGTATGTGTGCACATGATGGATGACACATTCCATATAAGTGCATCCATATGGATCATGAAAATCAATAAGGGAGCTTTTAGTTTGAAGTTTGAACCTATCATAGAGAATAAAATATTTATGCAATGAGTTTTTTTTTGTTTTTTTTAAATACCATACTTGCTATTGATTATTAACATTGATTGATGAAATAAAATTAATATTGAAAAGAATTGGTTTAAACAACCCCAATTTGAAATGATTGAATTCCAACAATTTTAGAATAAAATTTTTAAAAATCATTTGGGCTCCACATTGTTGCACACTACTAGTGACATTCAAATTTTTTTTCTTATCATGTTCCCATTTGGTTTTGAACATATCCTTATTATTTATATCAATTTCAAAATTAATTTAAATTATATTAAAAATTATATCCATGGTGGGTAAGGTAAAAGGGGGAGGTAGTTATTAACAAAAAGATGAGGTAGTTATTGGTAAAAGAATGAGGTATTTAAGTTTGAAAATGAAATAGGATTTTTTTTCATATCCCTACTTGTGGGTAGGGGAAAGGAAGAAAATAGTTATGAAAAAATGAAATAGTTAAGTTGGGAAATGATGAAGCAATTATGAGTTGTTTTTATAATTGTCCCTGGAATTGTCCAAGCACAACCATACAATAGATTCTACGAACCTTTGAAAGATTATGCAAAATCACCCATATGCAAGCTCTTCAAAATTTCATCACTGAAATTTAAAATCACTCACCCCTATAAATACCAAAGTTGTTAAATTGTTATTATCATGACATTGTTCACATGTACACATGTAACTTAATAGATATTTGAAGTGTATCAACTAATGTTATTTTTAACCAATTGTGATAATGAAATGGAAAGTTTAGGTGTGGCATGATATTATTCTTTCAAAATTATAAGGTTTTTTGTTATGTTGCACCCCTATCAATTGTTATAACACATTGATTTAGGAACCAAGTTATGGTTCAAGCAAGATAAAGAAGGCCAAAAAAAATAGGCCTCAATGGTCACCCCCTTCCTTTAAAAGTGTAAAAAATAAATTTGAAAGTAGGTGACACATTTTGAGATTAACCTTTACCGACTTACTTTTGTGTGCTTACACACACTAGTAAATTAGTAAAGCTCCATCATTCTAGTGGTAGAAGTTCATCACTCCATCGCAATTGTTGTCATGGATGACATCCCCTAATAATTTGTCAACATCATTACCATCATCATAACAACCATCATTGTCAACATCATCACCAATTGACAACATCATCATGGATGGAATTTGTCAATGGATGTATGTTTCATCATTTCATTCACTACTAATACATTCATAATGTAATCATGGAACATGCCTAAAAAGGTTCTTTGAGATATTTTGAAAAATATTAAATTATTTTTCCTTAAACTAAATCCAAAACAATGTATAAATAGATGTAAGTCTCTTCATTAATTTTGATCTATCCAACATTAATTTAAGGTAAGATCTTGCAACACAACTTTATATTGATAAAAGAAAAATGTCAAATTGTGATTGTAATTTATATGATTATATAATCAACACATGCAACTAAAAATCCATTACTTGCATAAATGAAGTCGCATCCAACATTTGGTTACATATTATGACTCATCATGATGTTGGCACATTTCACATGGCTGATGTATGTGGCGAACATATACAACTTCATCTTTTGACCATTCATTTGAAATTTGTAATTAATCCCCATTTTTGTAACTAAAATATAGCCCACTCACATATTGCCACTTGATGTAATCAACATTTGTCAATTTTCATAATTGAAATATGTCACATGACATTTAAAAAATTAAAAATTCAATTTATGTAAGTACATTACAAACTTACAATATTACGAAATTTCAATAGAATCCGTGTGAAAATCACAAAAATATGTCTATGTAACATCCATGTGCTTCAACATGTAGAAATGGCATGAAAAAATATACATATTACTTTTATATAAATGATATGGTTTTTTTGCTTGTGATATTTTGATGTGAAATATGTACAATTTATATTTTAATTAAATTTATGTAATTTTCATGATGTAATTTTGGATAAAACTATGCCAGTTTTGTGTATTAAACATGAAAATTCACATATGTCATTCAAAAATAATGTCTCATTCATTTGAATATTTAAGATATTGAATACATACAAATATCATTTATATTGACCATAACATGGAATTTGTGTGATTTTTGTACGAACTTATGAAAATCAGAATTCACATGAAATTTTTACAAACCTATGAAGCCTAGTAAGTTTTATTTGTTTACATAAAAATTTTATATATATATATATATATTTGTGCCATTTTTAAACTTTGAAACACATAGATTTCGCATGAATATATCGTTTTACAATTTTCGTATGAATTCTATTGAAATTTTGTGATATTGGAAGTTTGTGATTAATACTAATTTATTTAATTTAAAATATTAGCTATCAAAAAATACTTAATCTAGACTACTACCTATCAACTTAATTTACTACCTCATCACAAATTTACAATATCATAAAATTTCAATAAAAATTGTGCAAACATTAAAATAAACTTGTATAACTTGTTTTATGCAACTACAAGTGTCTTATGCAATTAAAAAATGTCACATGCAATTATTTTTAATTACATACGACATGTGCAATTACATAGGACAAGTTGCAAGAAATAGTTTTTTTACTAGTGGAAATCATAAAACAATATGTCAATGCAAAATCCATGGGATTTGCCATGTAAAAATGACATGAAATATATAGTATATATTACTTTTATATAAACGATCATGTGTCTTTTCTACTTATGATGTTTTGATGTGAAGTATGTACAATTTACATTTCATCACAAATTTATAGGCTTCATGGGTTTGTTCCAAATCCATGCGAAATTTGTTATTTCATGGGTTCATATTATTTACACACAAATGCCATACATTATGTAGACACGGAAGTCGTGTGCACAACATTTATGTCTAAACAATATGAATAGGCATATGACATTCATGTCTAAAAAATGCACATGACATCGATGTTCAAATAGTACAAGTAGATGAATGACATTCATGTTTATTCTATATGAACCTATGAAAAACAAATTTCACACAACTATTTGTCAAATCATGACCCATGAAGTTCGGGATGTTTAACTAAATTTGTGCAATTATCGTGATGTAATTTTGGATAAAACTATGCGATTTTTGTGTATTAAACATCAAAATTCATGTATGTCATTCAAAAAAATTGTCTCATCCATTTAATATTTAAGACATTGAATTCATGTAAATGTCATTCATATTAACCATAACACGAAATTTGATCTCATTAATGCAAGTTGTGATCTATGTACTCTTAGTCAATGATCTCATGTTTAATTTGCATCATGCATTGTCAAGTAATAAAATCATTTAATTCGTATTTGTTGTTGAATTTTTTGTTTGTTGAAACCATATAATTTTCTTCAAGTTATATATTTGTTTTATCCTTGACATAAAGTTTCATTTTAACATACATTTTACATACTTTGTGTTCTTGTTTTGATTTTCATGCACTATGTTAAAATTAAACTTGCTTTTATCATTGTTCATATTGATCATTTGAAAATCCCTTTGTATTGATATTCTTCATGCCTTGTGATAATTGTGACAAAAAATTTCAATTTTCATGGCATTAAATTATCATACACAATTGCTACTAGGTGCATTTCCACAACTAGGAACAAATTGGTAGGCATGTGAAAATTTATAAATAGGAACTTTTTTCAAATAGTAACACACATAGGCACAAATGTGTGTGCAAGGACATTCACATGAACAAATTGTTAAGGAGCACAAGAAGGAACAAGTTTTAGAGCAAGTGCAAATTGGTAGACATGAGTGCAAACGTGATCAAATTCACTTGGAAAAATAAGTTTATAAAAAGACATGTTAATAAGTGGTGGAAGAAAAGGTTGAGGTGGTGGCAAATAAAACATAGTGGCAGAAGTGGAGAATTGCAATTCCTCATCAACAACATTGGGATCATATTGAAGTTGTGACACTTGTTTCCTATAAACATGTAAATTCAAGCAACTTCAATTTTGATTACAAAAAAAATATTGATTATCACAAAAGAACTGAAATTCGAACATGTTTTGGGATTTATTATATGAAAAAAAGGTTCCATTTACCTCATCAATTCAACAAAAAATATTATGACCAAATTGAAGCCTTTCAAAAAGAGAATACATTCATTGTTCCTTTGCATGTTAGGGACATGATTGTTAAAGGTGATACAGTTTACAAACCACCTATGTAAGAAATTCAAGATTAATGAATTTTTTTGATAATAAGACAATGTGCACAAAACTCAAGATCCAATTACATAAATTTTTAAAACACATGAATGTTAAATTGCATGAACTTATATCAAGATTCAAAACCACTCCCAAGCTCTAATCAAACCTCTATCGTCCTCATAAATCTTGTCAATAATACTCTTAGAACATTTACATTTGTCAACACAAGAGTTTTTATTTATTTATAAATGTTTTCTTTCTTATCATTGAGTCTACCAATAAGAACAACAATGCATTTTTAGATGTAATGGACAAGATAATCATTCAACTTGAAATTGAGCAACACCACTTCAAGGTTCATGATCATCATTTTTTTTTTTAAAAACCTATTTCAAATGGCACGAAAGTTCATCAAATGAACAAAACCTTTGTGAATGTGCTATCAAACCCAGGTATCACAATGTGTCATGCATTCATGAAAGATCAAAGTTGCATTCGTACTTACACAAGTTGGTTCACCTAGTTTTTAAAAATATTTAAAAGACAAATTATTAGTTCACAACTTGCATGTTTTTAGCCATGCAAAACAAGAGAAATTCATAGAATTAACATAGAATGAATTGTGTTTCATGATACAAATTACAAGAAGTTACAAAACTTTTGAATGATTCATGAATAGTTAATTTCAACTAAATCATTTGACAAATTTTGATTTCATTTTACTTCGTGTTTAAATTATATTATCATATTTCAATTTTGATGTACTAGGTCATTTTTTATGCATTATTGATACAAACCAATTAATTGTTCAATGTTCAAAGGAAATAAAACTATGTGCATTTTGTCAATCATGTCCATGATTTTGGGGTATTTGATTAACCATTAGATATATATCTCATGTAATTCATTGATTCCTTAGGATCTCCTCCCTTGCAACATAAGCTCAATGTCATTTACTTAATCACTTTGAATCCCTTGTTCATAGACCATTCTCACAACACCATGTTTGGTTGTTTATAACACATTCTTCATATCCAATTTAAACATCCATTCATCAATGTTTACATCATTTTCATTTAGTATCATCTTATGTAACATGTAGTAGGAATGACCACATTTGAGAGGAAAAACAAATGTTAATTGGACTTGATCATCAACTCCTAGAAGGTCTTCTTTAGGATGTAAAATTTATTTTACATTACAAGTTTTGTAGGAGAATTGTTTGTTGTATAAAGCTTCCAAAATATAATGTTGAACTTTTGTTTGCTTGTGAGGTACCATTAACCATGGAAGAAACAGATAAGGCCATTTTCCTTAATCAAATATGACTTGATGCCTTCATTGGAATTCCACTTCCTAAAAAAATCCTCCCACATAGTTTTTTGGTAAATTGAAAATAAACATTGAAAGACTTTTGCATCATCCATAGATCTTGGTGCCCTCATCAAAAAAATTAAGAAATTGCTTCTTGTGATTAACAATGTCTTATAATTGTTGCCAATAAAATTTCAATTTGAAGGAATAGTAATTTCTTACAAAAACATTATTTTTTGCTTATGGATGTGAATATGATCCATGTCAATGGCCTCTTATATACTTGGCAAGCCCAACAACTCCTTGAATCCTTCCATGATGTGTAACAAACTTTCACTTTCAAGCCATCAAATTTGATCCCTAGAAACTTCATGAACATCCACACAACTTGAAATGAACTATCAATTTTCCAATGGAAAAAAAATCAAGTTAAATTACAAATATTTAGGTGAATGTGTTATTTTTTATAACAAGCAAGTTCTTTTAATGCTCACAAGCATTGCGCACCTATATTTTGTATCCCTATTCCATTTTGTGTTTTAGTTTGTCAATTGTTAAGCACATAGGACCTACCAAACTAAAAGTTTTCAATTCACATTTTGTCATCATATTGAACCATAAAAAACTATGAGTATTAAGTCATCATCACAAATTTCATGGGTCACAATTTGACAATAATAGTCGTGCAAAATTTAATTTTCATAGGTTTATATGAAATAGATACGGATGTCATTCATTTACTTGTATTGTTTGAACATAGATGTTGTGTGCATTGTTTAGACACAAATGTCATATGCCTGTTTGTATTGTTTAGACACAAATGTTATGAGTCAATTCGTATTATTTACATATGAAAATCATGCAAAAGACTTTTGTGTTTAAATAATGCATGACATTCATGTGTAAAGGGTACGAACCCATGAGACAACAAATTTCACATGGATTTGGAACAAACCCATGAAGCCTATATATTTATGATGATTGGCCTTGTTTTAACCCAATCACCTACTTCTTCATTCAACAACATTTCATAAAGACAAGAAATCATGTAGTTATGGAGCATCAATGCATTAACCATTGTTTCAAACACATACCTATTATTTGTCTCCATTAAAAAAAAATGGCTACAATTTTCACCATAATCAAAGTTGAATGCAACTTCCAAATGCAAATGGTTGAAGATCAAAAGATCTCATGCTTGGATTAAAAGTTAGAAAAATTGTGTAAGCAAAATGATTTTTAATGGTTTTATTATTTTCAACAACAAAAGATGACAATGAGCATAAAAAGACATTACACAAATCAATTACAAAAAAAATACAACAAAGTGCAAGATGTTAAGCAAAAAAATAACAAAGAAAGAAAATGAACATTATACAAATAGTTCAAAGGTTGACATTATGAACAACATAGATGTGCAATCAAATGTTGCAAATTAAACCAAAAAAAAAAAAACATGCAATGTAATGTTGTAGCAAAATCATGCACAAATGAACATTTTACAAAGAATGAAGGTCAATGTTATAAATAAAACTAGAAGTCTAATGTTGCAAACAAATACAAGTTTAATCAAATGCTAAAGGATTGTTGTTATAAAAATAAATGTAGAATGTAATGTTCTAACATTGCAACTATGAGAGTAGAGTCAAAATATAATGAGATGCACAACCATAGATTGTGAGAGCAATGTTGGAACAAAAAATCAAAACAATGTGAACTGTTGGACCAAAAAGTGAAAACAAAATAAAATGTCAGAGCAAAGTTCAAAGATTGAGACAAGGTTGGTGCAAATAGGAGAAACAATAAAAAGATAAAAAGAAAAAGATAGAAAGTTTTATGTTTCTTAATTTTCCACTAACACAAAAGAAAATCACGAATGAAGGTAGCCCATTGGTTGCCCTTGTATATTAATAGGTGGCATTATTACTCCTATTTTGTGAACAAAATAATGTTGAGTTAATAATAATAATAATAATAAATAAGATAGTAGGTCGATAGTGTGAAAGGGAGTCAAGCATGGTTATCATTATGGATTCAAGTTATTACATGGTTGGAAACAAAGTAACTAGTAATTAGTAACTAAATGGAGATGATGCTCTTAACCCCCAATAAACTTGAACATGAACTTGAGTTCAAGAGGAGGTTCAGTTACTGGGGAGACGTGGACATATCTGGTTCGTTAATCTTCGCTGATGGCACATGCTGCATTCAGTCAAAGTTAGCTACTATTATTAGGTACCTATAATAATGGATCCTAGGGGGTACCTATCACAGACCTACGCGTATTATTTTCCAATGGGTATATTCCACTGTTGGAATCCCCAGGGGTTAAAAAAACTAAATGTCCTTAGGTTTTCACTTTCTACCAGCGGTCATGGCCAGCTGCTTTTCACCTCTCTCCTGGGTCTAATTTTTTTAATTGGTGAGGTAATGAAATTCTTAGCCCTCCCTCCTGCCCGAAAAAAAAAAGAAGGCCTTGTAGGCTATATAGCCTATGATATATAATAGCTATTAAAACCTTATGAGTAAAAATGCCACCTAAGTTTTTTTTTTAATTTTAAATTTTTTTATAAGGGAAATCATTTGAAAATTTATTTTTCAAAAATTTTATTTAAAAAAAAAAAGAATGCAATAGTTTACTATATTTACCCATTTTAAGGTTATCAAATTTCCCTTGTTATTTCACAACAGGTTGGTGATGTTAATTTGACAAAACTAATTGAATTAAACACCATGAAGCATTAAAAAAAAATGAGCATAAGTCTTGAGATGGCTAAACTCCAAATATAAGAGCACTAGAGAGAACACACCCCCAAAAATACCCTACCTTTCAATGAAAGAAGCATAAATAGAAACCTTGAATGAAGACTTGCTCTTTGGCAAGCACCTTCGACAAAAAGTACACATTGCAAAGTTACTAGGAGAAGAAAGAACTCTTCATCAACCAACTTTGACAACAAGTACACATTCATTACTAAGCTATTAGGAGAAGAAGCTCTTGTCACTCACACTCAACAAAAGTACCCACAACAAAGCTATGGGAAGAATCTCTCTCATCTTCATCACCCAAATTGGATAAAATACCCACAACAAAACTAGAAAACACTCTTCATCACTCAACCTTTTTTGAGATGGCTTCCTAAATCCCATGGGGCTTCCAATCAAAGAAGCATCAAAAGAAAGGTTACATGAAGAAGCTCTCTTCATCACCCCAAGTCTAACCCCCACAAAAATGAAGAAGTACACAATGCAAAACAACTCATATATATCATAGAAGAAGCTCTTTATCACCCAATTTGGACAAAAGTAACCACAACAAAACTAAGAGAAAAGTGTTCATCTTCATCTTCATGATAAACCCTAATTAGACAAAAAAAAGTATCAAACACCAAGCTTTGTTGGGGAACAAAGCTTATCTCCAATAACCTAATTGGACAAAATGCCCACAACAAAACAAACAAGGAGCTCATCTTCATCACTTACCCACCAACCTTGCAAAGAAGAAGAGACTAAAAATTAGCTACAACAAAAAAAAAAGCCTAAATAGAGAAGAGGTTGTTTTTTCCTTAGTCACATATTTTTGGTTTTGTGAAAACTCAAGTTTCAAAAGTGATTTTTAATTTAAATTATTTTGAATAATTGTAATTTATTATAATAATTTAAATATATTATTAAATTATTCAGAATTGATATAATTTAATGATCTATTTAAATTATTCTAATTAAATTACACCTATAAGTTATAACGTATTTAAGTTATTCAAAATTGATATACATCTATATATCTATTTTAAATTTTCAAACAGCAAGTAAAGGCAAAAATTAAATTAAATTAAATTAAATTAAATTAATTACCAGCAAGTAAATTACCACTAGTGAGCATTTAAAAAAAATAAAAATTCAAGGTTGTGATATTGCACAAGTGGCAATCATCCATGAGAACATTTAGGTAAATTTGGCGATATTCAAAATATTGTAGTAGAAAAATCTTAAGCACTCTTTCATGTTGTAGCCTTGTGGGGGGCAGTTGCCACGATTTTTGGTGAATTTTTAATAAATTTCTTTTTTGGGCGATTATAGTAAAAAATCAAAAGGGAAATTAGTGACAAAATATTCATTAAAATTTTACTTTTCGAAAAATGGCGAAAATTCGTCACAAAAAATGGTGGTACGTACGTATGGTAATTAAAAAATAAAATCACTTCCGTTGCTTTTGTTTTTTTTTACTGCTGTTATTTACCGTCCTTTTCGTCCTGCTTGTTGTTTGCTGGCTTCGGTCTCTGCGTCGCACTCTGCACTCTGCCTTTTGCTTCCTTCGTTGTGTTTCCCGTCGTCTTCTTCGATTTTGGTGTCGGATTTCTCGTTTTGTGTTGCAGTTGCGTGTGGCATAGGAAGTCCCTTTGCCTGTTTTTATTATTAGACTTAGGAATAGTTTGTAATGCTTTTTTTTCCCGCATTGATTGCATCGCAATTCGTCATCAGGGCCGGAGAAGAAAATTGTGGAAAGATTTGTGTGATATATATACATATCTGTATAGATAGATAGATAGATAGATCGAGAGAGAGAGAGAGAGCTTGGAAATGGAATTGGAAGAGCTTGCTTTGAGAGCATGGGAAAGACGTGGGAATGGACGAGAAAAAATGCGACGGGACTAAAACAATTTTTTCTTTTGTATGTGTATTTTTGTAGTGGAGAAGAGTTGTGTGTGTGCAGAGATTCTAATCGGAGGTCGTGAGCTTGCTGTAAATGTTTTTTTTTGGTTTTAGTGGTTTTGTGATTTGGAAACTGTGAGCGAGCGGTGGAATTGGATACGGAGAGGAGGGAATGCTGGAGACAGACGAAGGCCAGGAGGCGGCCTATAATTACGCACCAGGCTGCAGCTGCGACGACACAAGCGGTGAGGAGCTGGGGCTTGCGGTTCTTCCCAGGCATACCAAAGTGTTGGTGACCGGCAACAATCGGACGAAATCAGTGCTGTTGGGACTCCACGGCGTGGTGAAGAAGGCAGTGGGACTCGGTGGCTGGCACTGGCTGGTATTATTGATCAAGCCTTTGTTTAAAAACTGGTAGGGAGTGTTGGACACGACGACGGCCAATTTTTTTGCCGATTTCGTAGCCGATGTTTTGATCTGAAGGAAGATCTAGAGTAGGAAATCGGGCTTGTCTGTAATTTCTTCTCAAGACTGGAATCTAGACCGAGGAACGATCGTCGGAATGCGGGAGGAATTCGGAAAACGCTAGAATGCAAGGTCTAGCTTCAGGTCCAGAAGGGCCTTACGAGCTCTACTGTGCAAATCCTTGTTGTGTATGTATAGAAACCTGGAGGCTGTAGAGCTTTGCAGCTCTGGCTTTTATGCGTTATAATCACAGCCCTTCAATATTTACAAAACTCTGTCTGCACTTCCTTGTGTATCCTGTTCTTCCAAGGTTGAAGAGGAAGCAATATTGCTTGAATGTAAAGCATTTCTGATGTGTATTGCCGGGGTCAGGTGCTCACAAACGGTGATCAAGTAAAACTGCAGCGTAATGCATTGAGCGTGATTGAAGTTGCCACAGGTCAAGAAGAAGAAGAAGACGACGACGACATCCAGGAAAATTTGTTCTTCAGCGGAAATAGCTTAGGTTTGTCTACCGCAAACCTCCCTGACTCTCTTCTCCAAGCGCCGCTCTTAAAAATTGCGCTCTGATGCATGCGATTCTCTAAGATATTTGTGTCTCTGGCCTCGTCAGGTTCCATCGCCGCAAGAAGTTTTCTGCATTGGTTCACACAGAAATTTCCAGTTGTGATCAGGTTTGTGAGCAATTTCAAGGCCGGAATTCTAAGATTGATCTCTCAAGGTGCTGCAATGGTAAAAGTACCATCTGCAGGTCCTAGAAATCGGTAATCAACAATGGAGGGACCTGTTTTCAAGGAAACACCAGCTTGCAACAAGCCCTCCAATGTACACACAAGAGTTTGATGAAACAACAGTGTTTGATCACACAGAAAATTGATGTTGGGGAACCTGATGATATGTGTGTGTGTGTGCACACGCTGCAGAGGATGGCTACTCAAGAACATTCAAGACTTGTGGGCAACATCAAAAGTCAACAGTGCAGTCTGCTGTACAAGCAAGTGCTAGAGACAGTAATGATCCAGTGGCTGATTGTCCTGCTGCTGTCTTTGAGCATTCAATTGAGAAGAAAGCTGGAGATGTCAATGAAGAAACAAGTCCATCTTCCAAAACCCTAAGTCTGGTATGATAACACATGCAAGATAATACACTGATTTCATCCCGTGTTGCTCATCATCAAGGTCCATTCAATCCTTCTTTATGTATGATGAAGTGTCTGGGGCAATGGCATCCCCTTTCTAGCAACAGCCAATGTGGGACATTTTCACAGAACCCCAAAAAATGGCCATTGTGTCCAACACTCCCCACCATTGGACTGGTATCCAAAATCTTGGATATTTTTTTGTATTCTCAACATTCTCACAGAACCTCAAATACAAGATTGTTTTACAGGACTGAGTCTTTAGTTGTGGTACCTGAATAGGGTTAGTTGCAAAGGTGTCCCAAAAGATATGCACTTGGTCTGGAAGAGAATGTGTCTTTGAAATTGCTTAGTCCTTGTGTTGTTTGAAGCAGTGCCAACTCCTGCAGTTGATAAAACTCTAGTTCCTATTTATCTTGTTCTGGATGCAGACAGTGGATCTCAGCAAACTAGAGACTGCTGCACTCAGGAGATATCAAAGGCATTTTAAGCTGGTAAACACATCTGATCATGCACTTTAAAAGGATGAGTAATAGCTCAGATTGAGTGCCAATCAAGTGTGGATTGTCCCCAGACTTGATACTTGCATGCACACTGTTCTACAGTGCCATCATGTGTGTCAGTCCTGTGAATGAGGACAAAAGCACAGCAACAATTCAGTGACGTGATCTGCAGCTCAGTTGATGATCTCCTGAATACTAATTAGTTCATGCAACCAATATCTGACATAAATGCTCTCTGTGAATGATTCAAGTCTAGGACAGGTTTGCCACAGAAGGATACAGAATCATTTTGACCACATTCTAATTAGTAATGCAGTGATCAGTTCCTGCTGGTTTTGTGTATGGTGACAGACATGGGTTTTCAGTTTTGTGATAGGATCTCCATGTTGAGACCTGAGACCCTCATGCTGCAAAATTTAAAATGTAGGATTTGTTTTGCGCTTCTGATTTTATTTGTATATTGTATCAGATGGAACTAACACCCTTCCATGATCTTTGTATTGATGATTCCAAAGGTTGAGGTTGGTCCAAATTCTTCAAAACAGCAACTTTTGGATGCAGTTCGCAAACATTTCATGTCACAGGTTAGATGGAAAAAAAAACCTGCATCTTTAATTTGGCATCTTGAGAGAAATGGGACTGAGGTTTCACAGTAGCTGCAGTCAGGATAGGCTTTACTAGGGATACATGGGATATTATAGAACTACAAGTGGAGCAATCCGCTCTGCTGGATGGCTCACAGATGTGAAAGATTCAATCATTCATCTCAGGCAGCTCTCTTGTAATCTAGTAGGAAGAAGGGCCCATGGAATCGGTTCACCATTCTTTCCAAAAATCCCATTAGCAAACCAGCTGTTAGAAAATTGGTCCTCAAGTTGAACCTGAATGCTATGCAATCTAGAATCCTTGCCCTGTTTAAGTGCATGCCAAGTGGCCATGCCTACTTGGACCGTAGAAACCCATGCAGAACTTAACACTTGAGTACCAGATTAGTGTCCTGAGTTTCAATGAACACCTTTCTGACCATAGGACGAAGATTAAATAACTATGTAAGATGTCAATTGCCTGCTTGTCAAAAGTAAAGTTGCCAAAGCAATTTGTAGAGTTATCAGAGTCCAGGTTGTAAACAATATCTCCAAGTACCTGTTGAACCTAAGATTAGCTTTGAACCTTCATGATGTCCTCCCATCTCAGGCAGACCTGCCAAAATGTGAGCCATGCAAATTGGATTTTCCTACAACTCATCAAGCAATGGGATGGTGTTTCCACCAACCGACTGCTACCTCTTTTTTTTACAGAGCTTTAACATGGGATTCTCTAGTTAACTGCAAGTGAGGGACCTGGAGGTTAATTCTGTGTTCAGTATCTGCCACAAGTCCTAATTGTATGGGGGCTTGCAGCAAGTGTTCCCAACTTTGCAGTACATTATAGTCTAGTGTACATTATCGACCTTTTTGAACATCATGAGATGCTCCACACAGACATGATCCTTCCAAAGGAGTACCTTGTATCAAGGTTTTTTCATGGTAGGTCCTGGGAGTCAGATATGCTTTATCATATCAATTTCTTTATCCTTCTGTCAAAAGTGCATGACAAAAAGCTCACACATACTGCATTGCTGGTATAGTTGATGGTAGTTGCATGCTGCATCTTTTAACAACTTGGATCTTGGGTGCATCAGGAGATGGATGAGTTCCAGGTGATCACAGGTTTTATGCAGGCTGCTAAACGCCTCAAATCATAGTTACAAGCCTCTGGAAGTTGTCCCTCAAATCTCAGTTCCTCAAAGGTGTGACCCTCAACTTTGGGACTGTCATTGGTGGCATGCCAAGACTCATGCTAGGAGAATCCAAGGACCCAGGACAATATGAGAACACTCTCTTCCACCGAGTGACCATGTATCATATCCTGTCATTGTACCATGCAATTAAAGCTCTATTGTTACCATATAGGCCACCTAGCACATGGATAGCTGAAATGTATTGTCAAAGGACTTTTCACATACACCTTCCTTTGGTTAGCTTGCCAGATTTCCTCCACTAATTTCCACTATCTGTACAGAAGCTTTGAGCAAGCTGTTCACATGGTAAGATCTCGCACTATTTTTTAAGTTTGTTTCCTGGAAGATAATGTACATACAAACATTTGATGCTCTTGTGTGGAGTGGTTTTCATTGGATTTTAATGAGTTCTTGTTGCTTTCTTGGAATACATTGTTAAAGCATTTTGAGAACTTTTTGTCTGCACAATATTCTCCTATGCTGTTTGCAGATGTATTTGTCAGTCCTCCAGTGACAAAACCGGAAACCTTGAGGCAGTGCAATAGGGCATAATTCTGCAGTAGATATCTAAGTCCTAGTATCAGACTAATTGGATGAGTTGAGGAAACTGGGACATCTGGTATTGTGTTACAGATGTTGCTACAATTACAGTCCTTATTTCCCTTATTGCTTTTGAAATTTCTTTCCTGTTTGGACTTCTTGTAAGGAAATTCATCAGGATTGTCTGTTAGGAGTTCATTCTGCTGAGAGAGCAGTCAAGTTCCTGTACGTGATGAAAATTTTGGTCTTTTCTGATTGCTTTAGTGCTGCTGGGGACTGTCTAGTGGAGGTCATTGAAGCACAGTGAATGTGGATTGCTTTTGTTGAGCGGTTGTGCACTATCAATCTGTGGGCATTCTGATGTGCAGATCTCCACCTGAGCAGGTTTGTAGGGAAAGTCAATGTCTTGGAAGCCGCAGCTGACTTTCAGGAGTTACATAAACAACATGCACTGGCCTCACTACATACAGTTGAACTTCCATGTGCTCAACTTTCCTTCCTGCGAAGAAGTTTTGTTTGTCCATGGAGCAGATACTTCTTTTGTGTGGGTGCCATGTGATGAGGATTCAAAGGTGACCTGAAAGTATGCTAAATAGTTGAGGAAACATCTAAATGCTTCATGGCAGGGTCACACCCAGGTCCCAGAAATCCATTTGCCAAGAAAGAGTTAACAACTCTGCACTGTGTCTCTACTTGAACTGAGGAGGCTACCATTTTCCACTAGTTTCTTTAATGTTGTAATTTCCAAGACTTAACAGTGTTTGTCAGATGCAGTCAAATGTAACATGGGTTTTTAGGTTGTGGGAAGACTGCCTTCATGCAGGGTTTTTGTTGGTGGGAGAAAAATCACTTGAGCACAGACATGTGATGTATGTTGCAAGCAAGCATTCAGACTAACCACTCAACAGTTTGGCAAGTTCAGGTTCTGATATTTCAACCTTCAACATGATGAGGAATGTGAATGAAGTAAGAATTGAAGTCAAATTCTTGTATGAAAGCTTTGCTTGGGAACTGTTAGGGAACAATGCAAAAAATCGCACTTTGTGGACTGCAGAACATAACAACATGATAATTGTGTTATCAACTGTCATGTATAACAAGACCCATCAACTTAATTTTCTCCAAAAATAAACCCCTTGATTTGAATCTAATATTTCTCTCTGGTTTCTGTGCAGAGGAATTACCAAAATGTCTTTCAGTTGCCAGTCTTTTCCAAAAAATTCTCTCAAGTGTAGAAAATGCAATCAATTATCTTTCATAAGAATGCAATCAAAGAGTAAACCATTCATCAAAATAGCAGGGAATGAGGCTCGCATCCTAGCCATTATAATCAAGCAGGAATACTACCTTCATGATACATTCTATAATGACTTTGGACTTTTACAACTTGAATCAAACTGAATAGAAGTTGGGTTAGAGAATTACTGTCGGACGGTCCCAAGACTTCAGACCAAAAACAAGTGAACGCCAAATGCGAAGAACAAAAGCAAACGGAAAGGTGAGTACCAAAAACAGAGACCTCAGAACTTGAAAGTAGGATTCAAAAAACAAAGACCTCAACACACATTTTTAAGGGAGCAGACTAGTAGTGACATAAGCGTCGTGAAAAAAATTTCCAACCACCCTTGTCACTTGACACCTCTGACATTTCTTGGCACCAAGTGAGTTAGGCCAATATCAAATATCAACCACTGTGATGAGTTCACAGTACAACTCCACCAGTGCAAAAGAATTGGTCCTGATGTTGGCTAACTCAACAAATGTAAAAACCAATTGGCCTTCTAAAAACGAACTTGTACCATATGGGAGAAAAATAAGGGAGAAGAGAAAATCAATGAAAAAAATTTGTGAATATTGGGAGTTGTTCAAAAGCTTCCTCAAAAGGGATGCAAAAGTCCTTGAATTGGAGGTTCCAGGCTTCCACTCTAATTTGATGTGGAAAAGGAATGGCCA
>Ga0209611_10007381_pt1 | contig 17634 bp, 15 predicted proteins | sample S1TSphgellanicum_3_FD_187693 | JGI IMG/M metagenome (GOLD analysis project Ga0209611, IMG submission 187693) | Host-associated microbial communities from peat moss isolated from Minnesota, USA - S1T2_Fc - Sphagnum magellanicum MG (SPAdes) (version 2) | ecosystem: Host-associated > Plants > Peat...
TTTTTTTTTTTTATTTTTTTAAGTTTTTTTTTTTTAGTCTTCGTCACTTTGCCACCATTACGTATTAATTCAATTTAAGCTTTTGCTTATGTGATCTACACAATACTCACTATGAGAAAATCATGTCTATTGCAACTTGTTTATTTAGTTATAATCTAGTTGCATTAAACATTTTTTAGTTATGTTGGACAAGTTGCAACGAACACAATTTTCTCATACTTATTCAAGTTAACCTTATCTGATGTAATTTTTATGGCCATTACCAATAATGTTTTGCATTTTGCCTATTGACCACTAACTTCAATTTACAATTTCAAAATTTGTTTGAACTATTCGAATTCATTAAGTTATTTTCATATTTTAAAAAAATCTATGCTAAAAATAATGTGTTAAACATTATGATTTACATTGTATTGTTTTCAGTCAATAATAAAACTAACACATGGATTAATCATGGTGGTTAAGGGCAATGAACAACAATCAACTTGTTGTTGTTGATTGTGGCCAACCACCCAAATGCATTTCCTAACGTGACTCCTTTAAAAAATTCATGTTGAGTGCAAACAAGATATAAAAAGCCATTATGGGATGAATCACTGCTTATTCTCTGCATTGTGGTAAATGGTTACTTAAATTAATGTTGAAATTTTTGCATGAACTTATATGACAATATTTTTGATGTATTGTGGGAACATTTGGCAAATTTTGAAATGAATATAATGAGTATGAAGTACATTAAAAGAAATTTAAACAATGTAACCAAATTATGTTTTTTCTTGCAAAAAAAAACATTTAAAAAGATGTGAAATGATTTGAAAATGATAGTTTTATGGGAAATTTTCTATGTACACATTTACATTATGGTATAATGCAACATCTTTTTGGGTCATAAAGATTAAAACATTGATTTAAAAGTTGATTTGGAAATCATGAATTTAAGCATATTCTACAAAATATTTCATTATTAAAGATTGTTAAAAACTTATTCCTTGTCATGGATTAGCTCTTTATATCATGTTTTGACCCCACCATCTAGGAACATTTTTGCAAATGACCTTTTTTTTCACGTGCTATAGTGGTGTAAGGCTCATGCAAAAAATGGCACAATTAACAACTAGTTTTTTCAACAACCACTAACAATGTCTCAAGGGAATACATAATACAAAAACTCATTATATATCACCAATTTTGGTCATAAAATCATTGAACTTTATGAAAATAAAAAATCGAACCTTTGCAATAACATTCAATTAAATTTTTCTTGCCAAATGAGATTATTACATTTAATTTATAACATTGTTAGCTTCACAAATATATTTTTAATGTTGGGTTACCTAGACATAGGTACATATTGACAAAATAACATGTCCTATTTGATCAAACCATTGGCCATTTTTAACCATGTATGTAATTTTTTGTTTAACATAACTAGATATTCAATTTGACAAGATAATAAATGGGTCACAATATTCAAATTGATTAGTTAAATTGACATGTGCCATTCATACATTGAACCTTTTGTCAAATTATACGTGACCTCTAGTTGTCAACCCTAGTTAATAGAAATCTTTTGAAAAACCATGATTTCTTGTAATGTCAACACTTGTGACCACAATCACACAATGTGGAGATACTTGAAAAGGTCATATAAGTTAGCATGTATGTTGCCCACTTTGGTTTCAACTATTATCAATAAAGACAATAACACCAAGTTCTTATCAATAAGTCATATTTCATGTGTATCCTTATTGTTAATTAGTTGGTGGTCAACCCATAACAACAATAACCTTCATAAATTTAGATGGATTTGGAAAGTTCTAATGAACCTCGGGCTTTTGTCAACACAAAGATTTTCCTTCCATGACATGTAGGTTCATTCACAAGTGAAGGATACCATTATGAACATTCTTTTATATTGAATTTGTTGATCTTATTCAAACATGGAACTACTGATCAATAAACCATAAATCCTTTTGCTTAAAGGATAAGATTTTTTTCATCATTTCCACCATTTGTCTAGACCATAAATCTTGCCACTAAGGTTTGCATAATGCATGGCTAATTTCACCATTGAAAATTGACATTTAGCAAAAAAAGAAAGGATTGGGAAATTTTTTTAATTATCAAAACTGAAATCATAACATTTCACCAAAAGGGTATTGTTCTTTGAAAACTTTACAAACAAAGAATACTAACATTTTTCTTTGCTTTTGGAAAATTCTTAAAATTAAAGTAGCACAAAAGTCAAAAGAAGGGAAAAAGTTAACACATGATGGAAATGTAACCAAGAGTTCAAAAAAGTAGCAAAAATAAGGTGAAGGGGTGAAAGATAGGTCAATGGAATGTGATCTTTGAAATTAATCAAGAATTCCCTATCATTTAATTTTTTGAATGTCAAGAAGTTTATATTTACACAATTAAGGGAACCCTTTCCAAAATTGCTATTAAATCTAATGCTATAATTATTTAACTTCAAAAGTCCATAATTTAGACCAAACTTAGAATTAAATCCAATTATTTTTCAATTGTATTTTTCAAAACTCATATTAAACATTGGTCATAAGTTGCCATCATTAATATGATTTTCAAATGACATCACATAAACATATCTATTATAATTTGCAATTTTGAATTTGATTGGACAAGTTGTTTTTCATTCCTTTGACCCACTGCTTGCTATTGTGGGTTCATGTGCCTTTTAAAAAGCTAAGGAATTAAAGCCTTTAAAAATATTTTAAACCTCCAAATGAAAGTTTGCCTTTTGCTCCCATTAGTTGTAGTTTATTATGATATACCATTTTTTAAAGATAATGAATAACTAAGATGCCAAAAGCTAAACCTAGATGTGTAACCTAAATTTGTGCATTGTTGAAACCAACAATATGAATGCCCCTCCTCCCATGAAATTGTTATATGGAATTCATTGTAAATGTTTCAAATATTAAACACAAAGGGAAAAGTGTGTTAAATGTTTGATGATGCATTATTGATTATAACAAAGAAAGGAAAAATAAATGTTTGCCCACTTAAAAAAGGTATTACTTATTCTTGAAATACATTACTATAGATGCTTAGATATGAATATCACATGTAGGTGATAATTTCATATTTTTTATAAAATATCCTTTCAAATGCCATGCGTAATGATGGGTAACATGTCTTGTCTACTTCTAAAATAAAATTGGAAGATGGGTTTGTGAGGATTGTTTGTAAAATTTCACAATTCACTACACCAAGAATAACATTCTATATCTAGTCCTTTTCTATTAAACTAGTTGCTTATGTCATTTGTATTTGAATTGGACTTGTCTTTTATGCCATTTTTAATTGCTTATGCCACTTGTAGTTTTGTAGGATTAGTCATAAAATGTCATTTTTGATGTAGTGATTGTATGATCCAAACAAGGAGAACCATATCACAACTTACGAAAATGTGCAATACATTATGAAGCATGAAATTGAACATAAGTCGCTTAACAAAAAAGAACCCCATTCCAAAATTCAAATCCTTTGATAGAAATTCAACCAATGAAACATGCTTTGTAGTATCAATTGTGCACAAATGTGCATTTTGGTCCATGCAAAAGTATGCCCTTCTCGTGTTGTAGGTGGAAATTGGAATATGATAGTCAAAACAATTAGAATACACATGAACAAAAGGTCTTTTCAAGTGCAACTAAAGAAAAGTAATAATTTCCTTGCCAAATCAATGGACTAACATACAACCAATTTTGAACTAAAGATTAGTACTAATGTCATGACAAGTTGAGATATTGTACTTAAACCCTCTTTTCTTCATTTAGTCAACATCCTCACACAAATCATGCAAGAATACATGTTGACATATTAGTATAAAATGATGATGTACTTGGTGATAGAGATTACATTATTATATGATGTGAGGAGATGACTTTTTTTTAAATATTTTTTTTGATGTAGTCTAAGTGATAATGATCCATAGGAAGACATAGAAAAATGTGATGATCCCTACAAAGATTTAGCCAAATTTGGTTATAAAACAAATATAAAGTACAATTTTTTCTTAATCAACCTATTATATTTATGACTACACACTGAAAAGCAAATATTTGGATCTAGTGATTGAATTTTATTTATTTATTTATCTTTCTTAATACTTTTGGCAATTGGGTGAAAGCACACTATTGGTGGGGGCCACTTAGGTAGTTTCATAACATGTCTATAAAGTATACACCTACAAAATGTGTTGCATTTAATTTTGGGTTTCACTTTTAGTGTTTTGACTTTATATTTATATTATCTATTTTTAAAATATAAATTTAAATTTTTTAATTCAAAGAATAATGGGTATATTTTTGCATTATGTCAAATTACATTCGTTGAAACCACATTACTTTGTAACTTAAACTCAAAAAAACTCATATACAACTATTGTGGAACTATCCCTTGGGTATTACAACTAATGTGTAACTATTCCCTTAGAATATGTTATATTTCATAAATAAATTGTCATGTCAAAAAATTAGTTAGTTGTATTATAAATTTCTTACTATCTATATTCGAGTAAAATCACTTAGATCTGTAGCTCTAGAAACAAAGTCCAAGCCAAGCTCATGACAGAATTTCTGAGGGTGTTCCCCACATATGGAATGTGAACCATCAAGAATGATGACCTTCAGTAGGTGGAGCACTGCTGCTCTAAAGCCTGCACCCACCACATATTTCCTGCTGCCTGGGAAAGAAGGGAACTACATCATCTTTTCCCACAATGGACAGCACCTTCATGTGAATCCGCAGTCAGCTCCCAGCTTGTGCTGAAGGAAAACCCAGCTGTCCTGCATAGTCTCATCACCAACAGTAGAGTTTCTTCTCTACAGTGAACAGTAATTCTCAGCCCAAAATTTTAGAATATTAGCCATATAATATGCACTGTACATCTCACGCTGTGGAAGTACCTGCCATGCCAGACTGCATTCATAGAATTGCAAAGTCCCACATTTTCTGCCTTGTCCTCCTCTAAACAAAAATCTTTCAATCCCTCGTTGAAGTGAAAGATGGAAAATGTATGACTATATGCTTCAGTTCAGTATTTCAAAGGTCAAAGTTCGAAGCCCCATACCTATGCATCTTGCATGAATAAGTTATGGGAGCAGTGAAACCTGGTTTGGGGAAGGTTCTTGAAAACTAGGACAACATACAATTCCTTTCCTGTGGGTGGAATCACTTGATGGACCACCAAATTTGCAAACACCACGACCAATGATGTTGTTTAGAGCTGTTGTTGTTGCCATACTTGGAAAATCAGCATCTTCTCTTCCAGGTTGTTGCTCAAGTGCCCTGAAAGAAATAACAGACTGTCCTTAATCCAATGGTTGTACAAAAGTTCAAAGTCTGGATGTGAAAGTGTTGGTTTGCAAAATAGCTGGAAATGAAGTCTGGCTACTGACCTGCAATCTGTTCCAGTAAAATCCTTTCACCAAAAATCTAGTCACCTTGTTGATGCTGCTGCTGTCTGGGTCGGGACCCTGAACGAAGACACTAACGGGCACAAAGGCACTCACTTGGACTTTGCACTGTGATTGGCAAACCTCCCATCCAACATAATAGATGAACCCCAGTCATAACCCATCAGTCACAGTGGCATGACCCACCAAGAACACCTGACATAGCAGTAAAAACGAAACGACCAATGATGACAGGACGCATTCAATCCACATATTCAACCCTTAGAAAATTGAAAAAATGTTGATTTTGATGAGTGAATAGATGACAGGAGATTCTCCTAATACACGTGAACCAAGGTACTGCCAACAATGACACCCATCCAATTTCAGTGACTGGCTCATCAGCACACCTTGTACAAGTGGACCTAAGAGAGCTTACAGAAAACTGTATAATTGAGTTGTAGAAATCCTACAACAATGAAACATGTTTTACTACCTCAAATCTAAAGATGTTTCATGGGAATGAAGGGAATGAAGTAGGGTAATTTGGAACATGAAAAACATGTGTACAACACATTGAAAAATTGATCGGTTGCACAGTTTGCATGTTACAAACATGAGCAGGCACTACCGACATTAACATATTTGAAAATGAAGCTTTCTTTTTCCAATTTGGTGATTTTTCCAAAATTTCATCAATATTACAGATCTTACAATCATCAGCACTCTTCTACAGCATGTGGTGGGAACTCTATATTTCCTCTACTCTTCTAGACATGTAATGAAATATTACCCCCTGTTTAATATTGGATGTCAAATTTACTCCATGTTTCAGAGTTTTTACAATTTGTCCTACAAGCGTCTTTAAGTGTGTTCTGACACCTCGCCACACTCAATTCTCTCAAGCTGGTCAGGAACTTCAAAGAAAGAGGCAAGCTTCCAAGAGATTTACAGCCTCTCAAATCTAGTTTTCGCAATTTAGGCAGAGCACCTTCATGCACTTCTGGAAATTCAACAAGTTTTACACACTCAGCTAGTCTAAGCTTTATGAGAGCTGGAAAACTACCAGGATATGTGAAGGAGTCTGGAAGATAATCCACACTTCGGAAGCCCCATAAATCAAGTTCTTCAAGTTGTTTAAAGCAAGATACCTGTTGTTGATTGGAAATGTCATAGTTCTACGCTCCAAATAGAGTTAGTTCAATCGGTTAGAGTACCGCCCTGTCAAGACCGCTCTACCACTGAGCTACTGAGGAACAATGCGGAGGTCGCTTCTTAAGTCCGCCATCAAATCCCAGGACGTTTTAATATAAAAAAACTAAAATTTTCATTTAAATCAAAAGAATTGTAACTGACTATGTGACATCTCTAATGGTAGAACCTCAAGCCAAAGCTCTCGATCTCTTTTTCCACAAATGCTCAGTTGCGTGAGCCAAAGCTCTCGATTTCTTTCTCCACCAATGCCCAGTTGTGTGAGAACAACTAACTCACATATGTCTTCCAAAGAAGCTCTGATGGTTGGATATGCATGGCCCCACCGATTGGCCATGGCTGATGGTGTATGTTCAGCCCATGTCAAGTTGTTACAACCCATTGTGTTTAATACTTGCAATGATGTGAGGCCAACTACTCCAGAAGGGAGATACTTCAACTGCAGGCATTCATGTAAATCCAGACATTTCAACATATGTAGTTTCCCTACAGTGTCTGGTAAATTCTTTAGCTTTACACAATAAGACAGATCAAGACAAACCAAATTGTTTAGATCACCAAGTTCATCAGGTAAACTGTCCAACTGTCCCCACTTTAGATCCAGAACCCTCAGTTTTGGAAAATTGCTCAAGAAATTTTCTGGTCCAAACTGTATTGGATTTCCACCAAGTAGTAGAGACACCACTTCAGGTGCATAAAAACTCCGAGGAAGACTCTTCAACTTGTTCCCCTTCAATGATAGTCTCAGAGCTTCGGATATTACTTTCCACTCTTGGGGGATTTCTTCGAAATTTCGACCTGCTCCATAAAGATAAAGCTGTTTTGAAGGGGGACTGCCACTGTCATTTTCCAATATGTAGAAAGCCAAGTCTCTCATCACATCATGTATCTTGAACGTCAGAAAATCGTCAGAAAACATAAGCTCATCAAAGATCGAATTCCCATCATTCAACTCATATGATTCATCTGACTCAATGAATGATCGCTTCCACAACTTCTTTAGCAAAGAAAATGCATCCACTCTAGCATCATCCCCAGCATTTCCAGGAACCAACCCCTCCCCTATCCAATGTCCTAGAATCTCATAAAAGAAAATCACAGAATCTTCAGGAAATGCTGCAAAGTATAGAAAACAGTCCTTCAAGCGCTGATCATCCTCAGACAGGAGATCATAGCCAAGTTTCAAACGCTCATACAACTGTTTTTCAACATTCCTCTCCTGCAGGCGTGATTCCCTTAGCTTCTTCAATACTGCCTTCCATTCACATGAGGCTTTTTGAAACATTGCTCTGCCTATGACCTTGAGAGCTAACGCAAGACCTTGGCACTCTTCAGCCACGCACTGCGCCAGTGCCTTTAAGTCACATGGAACATTGGATGGTGCTCCGAATGCATGCACACAAAAAAGGCTCCAACTATCCTCCTTTGAAAGAGGAATCATCTGCTCTTGGCTTATATGTGGACTTGCTCTTTCCAATAAAGACTGGTTTCTAGTGCTTGACAATGTGACACTTCCTTTTCCTTTGGCTAAGTCAAGTGAATCAAATGCTTCCTCTTGCCAAACATCATCCAGAACCAGGAACACTCTTTTTTGTCTAAAGTGAGGGTGTAATTTGAGCTTGTAATCCTCTGCATTCACATTCAATTCTGGTTTCAGACCCAGTTCTTCACTCAGCCTCCGATATAGGGCCATCATGTCAGGACTTTGCCCCACAGTGGGCCAAATGAACTTAGCTCCTTGAAAATGGGCATGTACCTTTGCGCTCCCATATAGTGTTTGAAGAAGAAGAGTTTTCCCAACTCCACCCATGCCCCATACTCCCACATATTGAGGAGCTGCATCACTTCCGTCTGAGGTCACCAATGTTTCCACCCTCTCCACATAGCTCTCCAGACCAAACATTGGGGGCAAGTCATGAACTTCTTGTAAAGCTTGATCACATTCTCTTGCCACCTTTAGAATCTACATACAACTACCAAAAGGTTGGCAAATTTGTTGCTCCCAGAATAATTATTAATACATACATAATTACTGACTTCATGTGAATACTCTATACCAGGATATTTGCAGGCCGCAATCAATTTACAAAATCTCAAGCATTCTTGCTTACATACTACATCCTAATTCTACTATATTTAATATAGTGGGGTTTATTAACATGCTTCCATGTTAATGAAATATTGAACTAACTAGGTTATTGAAACTCACCTCATTGATCCAATGTCGAAGCAACTCGTAGCTGGGATGTTCTTCACTTGGTGGCTTGCACACCTCCATGTGATCAGCATCCTCAACCTTGTAAAAACTATCTCCTGCTGATCGTCGTGCCGAGGTACAATCCACCAAAATTCCCTACTCCAGTCATAGAAACCCAAATTGCACATGTCAGCACCAAACAACATCAAAGTATCACGGGTGTTTGGATGCAAAAAATCCATTTCATCCAACACATACGTACCACTTGCTCCATCGGCCTGCCCTCACAAAAAGCATATATATCGATTTCGTTTTCAGTGACAATGCGATCAAAATCCACTGATAACTGTTCCATATCTCGTTGCCAGGGTCGAATGTTATCCATTATTCCAGGAAGACGTCTGTTATTGCACCTCAATAATTTCTTCACACATTTAGCAAAATGAGCTTGATCCAGCATGTGGAACAGCATAGAAAGCCACCCCTCTCACATTCCTCAAAAACACTTTGGCACATTGCGCTGTAGCTTCGGACAACGAATTGGTAGGATTTCGGATGGTTGATTCTCTCTTCAATTTTACAACCAAGCTCTTCAACACCAACCCTCCAAAACTATGGCCTATTAACACAATAGGATGATGCCATTCATACCTGCACAAAATATATTCATTTGCTATGCTGACTATTCATATTTAATTGACTTTTACATTTCATTTTAGTTACTCTATATTTGTGTGACGACATATATCTCGGGAGTGCACACCTCTGACATTGCTCAAAAAAACCGTTCCACACTCCTGCACTGCAGCTCTCCTCATGGCATTTTCAGAATTTAGAAACTTGGAAGCCGAGTTTTTTAACATCTTTAAAAACAGTGTATTTTCACATAAGAGGATGATTCCATTCATCCTGCACAATACATTACTGTTCTATGTTCCTTTTCCAGGAAGCATTGCAACAACATCTATAATTGATAACACTGATAAGCATATAGATTTTCTATGCAATTGAGAGATGACCAAATGGTTGGGTTACAAATCTTATATCTGAAAATTTTAGTTACTTCATATATTTGAGAGTGAAACCACTACATTTTCCCAAGCATACAATTTTGAGAATGAAATTGAGGTGACATAGTACCTACGATACATGATAGCCTGGAATAGGTTATTTGCAATCTCAGATACGTGATCATGAGGGGAGGTTACTACATGTGCATTGTATGATACGGAGAAAATGCGCACAGGTTTCTCCAAACCAGAGGGCAGCCACTCTTGAGGCCAACATACATCATCATGACCTCGTTGAGTCCATGTGCTACTCCAGGCATCACTAGTGTCATTTGCAGTTAATTGGAGCCCATGGAAAAACACCACATCCAATTCTGTCGTTTGCTTGCCTTCAGAAAGTGGCCACAGCCGATGCACTGGCCAATCACTCTGCCACCAAAATTCCATATTCAAAACATCGCACAGTAACCAAAGTTCAAATCACAGCAGCAATGGGCATCAAAAAATTGCTGAGGAACAGGTCACAAATTTAATCTTCAAGATGATAAACAGACAATTTTAAATCAAAACAGTTGGACACATTAATATAACAGACTCGACCAAGGTGAAAATACCCACAGAACTACCAACCATCGTAGAATCCTTATCGTAGTTATACGCAAATCCTTGATACGGTAACCACGTGTCTTAGTAGAGCCAACCATTGGTAAAGCCCCATTCAGCTCTAATTTTAAGAGCTGAAGACAACCCAAAAATCCTTGCTGCTTGGATAAGTGGGTCTTATAACAGATATATGGAGGGATGTTACCCTCAAGAACTAATGGTTTCCCATTCTTTTCTGAATTGACAGGTGAAAAACAGCATGTTGAAAGCCGCCATACAAATGAAAGCTCCTCTCCCATTCATCCCTTTTCCTTTCATTTGCACAATAATTGGAGAAACTCCCCGAATAACTTTTCGAAGTAGAAATAGGATATCCTGTTGCACATTGTTGAACTCTTGCCTGAACTCCGAAGCAAGCAATAGTTACTTTGCGGACTCTATAACCTAGGCAGCAATAAAAAGACAATACCACTCGAAAAGCTCTGCATGAACATCAAACCAAAAAACCTAAAGAAAACACTAGATAAAATCCTATTCAGCCGGTGATTGGATCTACTGACATAATTACTAGACAGTTGTTGATTCTTCAACAAAGAGTTGCTCCCACATGATAAAAGAGTTCACAAACCATCAGACCCAACGCAATACCCATGTTCCACAAATAGTATCTAAAGATGAGAGTGAAGCACCCGGAAATCATGCATCATCTGGAATGATAGCTGAAATTCCTCAATTAAGCACGATTAAAAAAAATACCAATCGACAGATGACGCGCTGAGGAAGCTGCTATTGAATTTCAACACCACAATGATATTTTCCGAAAAAAATAATATGCACAGTACCTCAAAAATTTGGCATATACAGGGAGGTTCAATCCAGCTAATACGAAGGAAATCTGCAGAAAATCGTTCAAAAAGCCTCGAGATCCTGAGGAACAAGTAGCACTCCCAAGTTCTAGAATGGGATTTAACGAACTCTCGAAGCAAAGACTGCGAGTCACATTCGAAAGCAAATTATTGAGTTGATCCGTCATCTGATCCCACACGTTCAGCAAACAATCAATCCACAAGAAACAAGAAAGAATTACTGTAGGATTCAACCTACCAGAAAACCACCAATTATTGTTTTGCAGATGCTCTAGAAAATAAAGATGCTTGCAAGCAGGTAGCATACCAGGGAGATGTTCATCGCCTAAGAAAATGCAGACTCCAGAGTAGAAAACTATTAGCGAACCTTCAAAACACCAAGGGCTGGCAGGTATCGACCCTGGAGTAGATCGTTGATTTCTCACGGGACACAACAAAGCCATCGAAACTAGAAAAATATCTACCACTTGATTTTACTTGGATGTTCAACATCCAGAAACGAAACAACACCGAGACACAAATGACTGATCTTCTGTACTCTTCACACCACAATGGGCAGTACAATTCAATGAAGCCCCATGAAGCTCGGCCCCTGGTTCTATTATATCCTTCCAGGCAACACTCTGGTACAAAACAGCAAGCCAAACGGATAGCCTTCAAACTTCACCAAACCCCAACCTCTATAAATTGTACACACAGCTTCATAATATGCAACAGCAATCTTCACATGTCCAAAACAAGCTAGAAACGTGTAGGAAAATCCGATGCGAAAGAGGACAGAATTTAGTGCCCGCACAGAGAAAAGATGTCACCGAGGAAAATGAAAACAAAAAGCCTACAATTAACAGCTACCACCGAGACAAGAAGATATTTCATTCTTGCCACGCAAGGGAGAAAGCTGCATCTAAAAGTACCTCTTGGAGAGATTAAAAACGCTACCAGGTCTTGCGTCCTTTAAAGTACAAAATTTGGTCATGAAATTAGTGGAAAATGCTTTAAAATAAAAAATTTCGAGAGTTCCTTAGAGGGGTACAATTCGCCTTGAAAACGCCCGTGCATACGGCGAAGGTAGCCTTCCTCGCTACAGCACAGAATTGTTCTCAACTATTGGAAACAACCTGGAAACGATAAAAAAATAAAAGATTCAACATTCATGAAATGACACAATTGTACTGACTAACAAGAAGATTACAAAGCTTTTATGCTTCAAATGCTACAATCATAAAACTATGGTTCGCAAGAACTAACAAAGGTATAGTATTCTGTGTACACTCGAAATGAGAACAACAGAGACGTTAAACTCCCTCCTACATATATTATGTCCTACACGCCGTCTAACCCTAGCCGCCGCTCACCCCTATCTAAACTGCCGTCTAACCCTAGCCTAGCCCTAATCCTAGCCGCCATCAAATTCTAAGTAGCTTCCACTTGCAAACCGTGATCATCATTATTCAATTTAACCTAATTATTATAAAGATATGAATATTATTCATCATTTGATGAATGTTTAACACATTCATCAACATCAAGAATTAGAAACTAATAATATTTCTAACATTAACTGCATATGAGATACTACGCATATGAATTTCTTTTTGAAGAGATTATGGTGTTGTTCAAATTCAATAGCAAGTTTTCAGTGTGTCATCTGCAAATGGCCATTCCTTCTTATGGTGCTTCCAGACTCAGGGATTTCAGATATTCTTCCTGATGATGCAACATTTTGAGGTGCTGCACTCTGTTTCTTTAGGTATTTTTGGTGGAGCATCTCTTGCTTAGGGTCTAATGATTTGTGATCTTTTCATCACATATGAGTAATTCTTTGCTTAAGAGTCAACAATTCTCTACTAATCATGTCAGCAGATCCAATCACTCAAGGGCCCAAAACCAGCTCAACAAAATATTATGTATTGTTTTCTAACCCTTCAGGTTTTTTCCAAATAATCTATAGAGTCTGAATTTTATAGTGGTACTGTATATATATCTGTGGCTAGGTGACAGAGGCTACAAATTGACTCTCTATTGTTTGATTGGGAGTTGAGGGAAGAGTTCAACAATGTGCGACACGGTATGATATTTGTAACTGCACAAGTTTGTCAGGGATTTTCTCCCCTTGTGTGGATGAAAGGAAAATGGATGCTTGAGAGGAACACCACTATTTGTATGGCAGCTCCCAACATGCTGTTTTTCACCTATCAATTCAATGAAGAATGAAAAGCCATTAGTTCTTGAGAGCAACACCCCTCCTCTTATATGTTACGAGACCCACTTATACAAGCACTGAGGATTTTTAGATTCCTCTCAGCTCTTAAAAATAAAGTTGAATTGCAGTTTACCAGTTAATGACACTACTAAGGCACGTGGTATCTATGAGTGTTACCATATCGTGGATTTATGTATAACCAATAAACGATCTTGATCAACATGGCCCCTAGTCCTGTGAGTTCCTTTCACCGTGGTGCAGTCTGTGATATAATTTACTTCCAAGCATTTGGGTTCGAATTGCCCATTCTATTACATTCATAAATCAATTGGTGGCCTGTCCTCTCAGCAAATTTCAGATACTTACTGTTGCTGTGATTTGGACTTTGGTTTTTGTGCAATGTTTTGAATGTGGAATTTTGGTGGGAGAGTGATCGGCCACTGCTATGGCCGCCTTCTGGATGCAAGCCAAGGACAGAATTGGATGTGGTGTTGTTCCATGGGCTCCAATTAACTGCAAATGACACTGGTGATGCCTGGAGTAGCACATGGACACAACGAGGTCATGATGATGTATGTTGGCCTCAAAAATGGCTGCGGTTTGATTTGGGGGAAGCTGTGCGCATTTTCTCCGTATCATACAATGCACATGTAGTAACCTCCCCTCATGGTCATGTATCATATATTGCGGAGAACCTAGTCAAAACTCTCATGATTCCTACGTACAAGCCACCTCTGTTTGATTGTCGAAATGGCATGCTTGGGCAGATGTAGTGGTCTATATATCAAGCAACTAAAATTTTCAGATATAAGATTTGTAACCCAACCAATTGGTCATCTCTCAATTGTATGGAAAATCTGTATGCTTAGCACTGGTACTATATATCAGGCAATTATATATGGTGTTGCAATGCTTCCTGAAAAATGAACATAGCACAGTAATGTATTGTGAAGGTTGAATAGAATCATCCTTATTTGTGAAAATACACTATGTTTTTAAAGATTGGTGTTAAAAAGCTTGGTTTTGAAAGTGGAAAAGGCTTGACTTTTTAAATTCTGAAAATGCCATGAGGAGAGCTGCACTGCAGGAGTGTGGAACCGTTTTTTTGAATAATGTCAGAGGTGTGCACTCCATGATATATTTCAGTCGCACATAAATATAGACTTAAGTAATATGAAATGTAGAAGTCAATTAAGTATTCCCTGAAAAATCAGCACAGCAAATGAATATGTTTTGTGCAGGTATGAATGGCATCATCCTATTGTGTTAATAGGCTATAGTTTTGGAGGGTGGGTGTTGAAGAGCTTGGCTGTAAAATTGAAGACCATGCAAAATCGTACCAATGACTGGTCGAAAGCTACATACAAGTGTGTGGAAGGATTTTTGAGTAATGTGAGACGGGTGGCCTTCTATGCTGTTCCACATGCTGGATCAAGGAAATTAGCTGAATATGTGAAGAAGTTGTTGAGATGCAACAACGGACATCATCCTGGAATAATGGATAACATTCGACCCTGACCTCAGAAGGAAGTGATGCAGCTACTCAATATGTGGGAGTACGGGGCATGGTTGGAGTTGGGAAAACTCTTCTTCTTCAAACACTGTATGGGAGCACAAAGGTACATGGCCATTTTAAGGGAGCCCAGTTCATTTGGTGCACAGTGGGGCAAACTCCTGACATAATGGCCCTATATCGGACCCTCAGTGCAGAACTGGGTCTGAAACCACAAAAGAATCTGAACCCAGAGGATTACAAGCTCAAATTACACTCTCAGTTTAGACGGAAAAGAGTGTTCCTGGTTTTGGATGATGTTTGGAAAGACAAGGCATTTGATTCACTTGACTTAGCCAAGGGAGATGGAAGTGTCACATTGTTGACTACTAGAGACCGGTCTTTATTGGAAAGAGCAGTCCACACATAAGCCAAGTGCATATGACTCCTCTTTTAAAGGAGGATAGTTGGAGCCTTTTTTGTGTGCATGCATTCAGATCACCATGTTCCATCTGAATTGAAGGCATTGGCACAGCCCATGGCTGAGGAGTGCCAAGGTTTTCCATTAGCTCTGAAGGTTATAGGCAGAGCAATGTTTGGAAAGACCTCACCTGAACTTCAATGGGAACCACTACTGAAGAAGGTAAGGGAATCACGCATGCAAGAGAGGACTGTGGAAGAGGAGTTGTATGAGGGTTTGAAGCTTGGCTATGATCTCCTGTTTGAGGATGATCGGCGCTTGAAGGACTGTTTTCTTTACTTTGCAGCATTTCCTGAGGATTGTCAGATTTACTTTGAAGACATTTTGTGGCATTGGATAGGGGAGGGGTTGGTTCCTGGAAATGGTGGAGATGATCGTAGAGTGGATGCATTTTCCTTGTTAAATAAGTTGTGGAGGTGATCATTCATTAAGTCACATAGAGAGGTTGACTCAGATAGAGGGGATTTACTGAGGTTCAAGGTACATGATGTGATGAGAGACTTGGCTTTCTACATACTGGAAAAGGATTGTGGCACACCCCCTGGAAAACAGCTTTATTTTTATTGAGCAGGTCAAAATTTGGAAGAAATCCCCAAGGAGTGTACAGCAATATCCGAAGCTCTAAGACTATCATTGGACACAAACAAGTTGGAGAGACTTCCTGAAAGTTTTTATGCACCTAAATTGGTGTCTCTACTACTTGGTGGAAATCCAATACAGTTTGTACCAGAAAGTTTCTTGATCAATTTTCCAAAACTGAGGGTTCCTGAGGAACTTGGTAATCTTAAGGATTTGATTTGTCTTCACCTCTCTGATTGTGATAATCTACAGATTTTACCAGATGTAGTAGGGAAACTACATGTATTGAAATGCCTAAGTCTATGTGACTGCAGGATGTTGAATTATCTCCCTTCTGGAGTGGTTGGCCTCACATCATTGCAAGTATTACGCACAGCACTTTGTTACAACTTGGCATGGGCTGAACATACACCATCAGGCATGGCAAGATAAGAATCTTTGGGTCATGTATATCCAACCATCGGAGCTTCATTGGAAGACATATGTTTTTAATTGCTCTTGTTGCATTTTTTAGCTTCTTTAAAAGTTTCCTCTCAAATCTCTTAAATATTTAAACTTATTGAATGAAAAGTTATTATTGCAAATGTTGGGTCTAGCTTTTGTCTTCAAGGCTTGCATTTTCAACATTAATCTCTTGACTTGGTGGCCAACAAATTAAACTTCATACTTATTCTTGACCTACTTCCACTATGTACATATTTTTAACCTTTCACAACTATGACCATCTACGAGCTACTTGGTGTTTTATGTACATACTTTTAACCTTTTAAAATTTGAAATCATTAAGTGATATTTGGTATGTTTTCCCTCCACTTGATTAACTTTGCTTTACTAATTATCTATGGATGTTCAATGCAAACATTCCAAATTATCTTTTCATGTTCAAGATTTTATCCCTATTTTTGTTAATTTTGGTTGGATTAACATCTTTTGATTTTTGTAAGTTGTTTATTTAAGCCCATCTCCACCCACCTAAGGTTCACACAAGCATTTTCATTCATGTCCTACTACCCCCCAAAAAATGTTGATTTTCAACGTGAATGGTGTCGTGTGTTATCTTCCACAAAAGGTTGTTTTACAAGAGAATCATTATGTGAAGGGGAGTAACATTGACATCAACAAAATGGAAGCAAGGCTTGGGAGTGCAACATTTTTTTTCTCAAATTTTCAAAAAATTATACTACAATTTGGTTTTGTATGTTGTTGGAAGATATGATGCAAGTTCTTCCTTTATTGATGCCACAAGTATTTGTCGATCAATTTGCTTTCATTTGGGGATGCAAAAAATGCACAAGGATGTTGAGTCAATTCATTATAGGAACATATTATTGTCTTTAGGATTTGAAATGTGTATTTTGTATGTGGAAGACTACCTTATGGGATAAAAGACCAAACACATTTCATTGGTAATGAGTTAAGCCAAGCCTTTTGAAATTCCAAGTGTAGTGGTTTTTTCATTGTATCTTTTAAAAGATGTGAGTTATCAAAGAATAAAATTTAATGGTTAGACCTTGCATCCCATTTGTGGTCAGCATTGATTAGATTATCATTGGTGAGGGCAATAACAT
>Ga0209611_10007382_pt1 | contig 17633 bp, 3 predicted proteins | sample S1TSphgellanicum_3_FD_187693 | JGI IMG/M metagenome (GOLD analysis project Ga0209611, IMG submission 187693) | Host-associated microbial communities from peat moss isolated from Minnesota, USA - S1T2_Fc - Sphagnum magellanicum MG (SPAdes) (version 2) | ecosystem: Host-associated > Plants > Peat...
AAGTTTTTCAATGTTTGTTGGATATTTTTTAATATTTTGAATAGTTTAAGTATAAATTTAATCAAATATACTTAAAACAAGTAAAAATAATTCAAGATGTGATGTACATATGTTACCAAAAAACATAATTGTAAAATATTATATATGTGATTACAGTTTCTAGGGGGCTTAATGTGCCTTCACCCCTTTGGTAAAGACTATTGTAGAATGAAGTTACAAAGGATGGGAGTGACCGGTGGAATTTTTTGACAAATGTTTCAACCTTGTGCATGTGGTTGTTTCATAACAACATGTTGAACTAATGTTTTTTCAAAAAAAATTCATAAGAACTGTTACAAACTTAGTTGTCAACATTTAGAGAGGTATTACATTTCAATTTGGTAATTTGTTTAATTTGGAATTTTAATTTGGTTTATTTAACATAAAACTTAGTTATGCCAATTATGATGAGTTTTAAATTTAAAACAACACACTTGTGAAACTTTCTTACCCATTTAAAAACAACATTGGAATCATTCATTTCTTATTCACGAATAACTTTTTCACACCACTATAAAACATGAGTTCAAATTGGTAAATGATGATTGTTATATGCATTTCATTGGTATCCTACTAATGTCCTTGTCTTGGGTTGAACAAGAATTTTCTTTTCTAGGAACCATTTTTTTGGTCACACATTGCTTAAATTTCAAGTACATAATATGGCCTCAAAATTCATGTATTGATAAAATCTTGTAAAATTAGATTTCACTCACATATTCATTATGTATTGTGTTACTAGAATCCAAAGTAAGAAATGAGGAAAACAAAAATAAAGGATGTTAAAACATAAGAATGTGCCTATATCTAATATCCTCATTACTTAATGGATTCATAAGACATTTGGAAATTGTTTGAAAATGACATATTTACACCTTTACATAATAATATAATCCAATATCTTTTTGGGTCATAAGATTTTTTTTAATGACTTGTAAATCATGATTTATATTTACTAATCATGTTATGCCATGTCAACTTGATTAGCTAATCCATACTTTAATTCATTCCTTGCACAAGAACACATTTTGGGTTTTGTGACTTGCTTATATGATTATGTATTGATTAGAAAGGACATTTGCAACTAATGACTATTGAGTTGCTAAACCCATGTTGTTTCACTCATTTAATTGCAAAGGACATATAGTTATAAAGCCCAATCGTCTTATCAATTAAGAATTTTTAATTTTTTTATAATATCAAAATTTTATGTCATCATTGACCTTGGTTTGACATGTAAAATGCATGCCACGTCAACATTATTTTTTTTTTCAACTTTCAACAAAAAATCACAAAAGATGCGTTAATAAATGGATGACATGTTTCAAAAAGCTACAAACACATGTTCAATTATGAGTCATCACACATGAGCAAAAGTCAACCTAACTTAGGTTAGGTGGCCTAGGTAACTAGCCTAACCAAAAATCAACCTAGCTAACCTAGGTTACCTAAATTAGGCTAGATGGATTTAAAGCCAAACCTTAGCCTTTTAGCCTAAGTAGCTTAAACCAAGCTACCTAATTTAGGTTAAGTGGCCTAGGCATCATAAGTTACAATAATAAGGATTTGAACCCTTCACCTTCACTTTGGGTTCAAATATTCATCCATTACATTACCACATTTTTTTATATTAAGTTTATTAAACACAAAATTATAAATATCAAAAAAATTAGCCTCAAATTAAATTAAACCACTCTAAGTTGACATAAATCAACCTACTTACTACCTACAAGCCTCACTTAGGTTAACCTAAGCCTTGCTATGTTAAAAATAAATTAACCTGGTTTAGTTTAAATAAAACTACCTCGGTTATAGGGTACACTTAGATCAAGTTAATGTAGACCTAACTAAAGTAGACCTAAATTAAACTAGGTTAGACCTAGGCTAATCTAATGTAGATCTAGATTAAACAAGGTTAAATTAATATATAAGATAAACTAAACACAACTATTTAAAATAAACATGGCTAAACACATAAATAAGGTTAAACATGGTTAATCATGGTTAAACACCTTCAAACCCAATTATCTAGGCTAAACTAACATAAATGAAAATTAACATAATTTTATGTTAACCATGGTTAAACAATGATAAATTAAACTAAAATTTAATATTTAGGTTATATTTGGCTAAAATTGGAAATGTGAAAATAAGATTTATTACTGAAACAATACATGGGTAAACTTAGTTAAATTGTGATAAAATTATAAACTAAACTAAGTTATTTAAATTAAATTTGGCTAATAAAATGCTTAGTCCTATGTAATTGTAGTTATTTTTTTAGTCATTTTTGTTAATTACATGAGTCATGAAGTTAGCTACTAATTGTTTATACCTTGTTAGCACATGGCATGCCACACCATCATCATTAAAAATTGAGTCATTATTAATTGTTATTAGTCATAAAAATAAATGATATTTTTGAATTCCTAATTTTAAATCATTCAAATATATTAACATAATTTCAAAAATAATAATATATTTACCCAAAAATTGAAAAAGTTGTCATATTGACTATAGTCACAAAACCATGATGTCATGTGGCATCTTGATGTCCTTTGCAACTACATAATAATTTTTATGACCAAATAGTTATAAACATGGTTGAAAAAGACAATAATAGTTTAAAAATTGATCACAAAACTTCAGATGTGTTGTTGTGTCATAAGAACTCATTTTTTGGGGCCTTTTAGGCTCCTAATATTGTTAATGGACTCAAATTGGTTACATCAAAACAAAATCAAAATTGTTGGATATTTGATATCAAAGGTTATGTTTATCATTAATACAAAAATGAGGTGTAATTCATTAGCTTGAATCACTATAGGGCATTAAAAAGTGCAATATGTCCACCCACCTTAATCATTTTGCCTTGGTTAAAGTTATGTCATTATGGGATCAATATGTAATTGTTAGGGGACAAGTAGGCATACAAAATAAAATTAGATAGACAAGTAAAATAGGATTGGACATGTGGCACAAAGTAATTTGGACATGTAGGTAAAGTGATTGGATAGGTGGATAGTTTTAAAACTGGTTTAGATTTGGACATAAGGTATATTTTTGAATTCTTGTTGTTGAAATGGGGTTTTGGAGGGAAATGGGACAACATTTCCTCTCCTCTCTATTTTTGGTTGTGTATCCATTTTCTTGGCAAGTTTGGGTGTTTTTGAGAACATTGACTTATGTGTGGTAAAACATGTAAAATTTAAGTGTGATAAAACTAAAAGGAATTAAGGATTTGCATAAGAAAATATGGTGAGTTCTACAAATAGAAAACCTATCAAGATTTCTAGTAAAAGTGATGTTAGTAGGTCTGAAAACCAATAGTTTAAACATCATTATGATACTTGTTTTGAATGTGTTTGCATAGATGTAGAATTTAGTACTCAATAGTGGTCATCATGTTTCATTATTAGTTTAATCATTATAGTAGGTAGGTGTGTTTTATTGTTGTTATTAAATAGGTTGTAATTAATTAGGGAGAGGTAGGTAGGTAGGTAGGTAGGTTGTAAGCAAGAAGTAGATAACCCCTACATAGCCTATGTAACCCTTAAGTAAACTTATATTGTTGTCCTTAAATAATCCTTAAATAGACTATGTTGCCCCTCATTACGTCCTAAGTTGCCTTAAGTACCTTCCATAAACCCTACAATATTTTACATAAAATTGAAATAATCTATGTAACCCTTAGGTAAGTTATGTAACCCTACAATAGCATGTACAATAAGCCCTAGTTGGTAGACTTACATAATTGTTAGGCGTGCCTATCTTGTCCCTATGTAAGCCTTAAAATAACTTATGTAACCCCTATGTATGCATGTGTTTTCCCTAGGTAGGTCCTAAGTAGAATAAAAGGCATTTACGTAAGTCCCTATGTAGCTTAGGTAGACTTTAAGCATGCAACATACCCTTAGGGTAACCTATGAAAACCCTTAAGTAGCCTATAAAGTTCCTAAGTTAGTAGTTTATGGTAGCCCTTAAGTAGGTTAGTACATAGCCTTTAGGTGGGTTAAATAGCCCTTAAAGTTGCTTATAATAGCTTTTAGATAGCCTACATAATGACTAGGTAAGGTTACATAATCACTAAGTAGCTAGGTTTACATAGTTTTTAGGTGACTTACATAACCTCCTAGGTAGCCAACATAACCTTTAAGGTAGCCTATAGTAGCCCTTAGGGTAGGCTTATATGTATCGCCACTAGGGTAGTTTATGGTAGCCTACATAACCCTTAGCAATACAAGACTTGTATATATTATGTAGTCATCCAATTTGTGATTATATGTGCTTATTTGTCATTTACCATTATGTTTTATCATTTTTATAATTAATTACCATCCTTTTAAAATTTCCATTTTTACAACTATGGTATAACTACTAAATTGCACATCCTTCCATATTGACTACCTTCTTGAATTTTTCATTTAATAATAGGCCCCTACATTCATTTAATCACAAAATTAGTGACAATTTGGTTACTTCCTATGGTGCATTTATACATTTAATGTACATTAAGGTATCGTGGACCATATTAAGAATATATTTAACTTGTATTCAATGTATTATAAGCATACTTGACTTGTATTATGGTATATTGAGGTATTTAGTTTGTATTCAAGGGATATGAAACATATATTTGCTCATATTATGGGCATATTAAAATAAAATATTTCATTTTGATTTTATATGGTATGTTTAAAAGTATACCATGTCTATTTTAAGGTATGATTAAAGTATGTTAGTGGAGAGGTCATATTAATATGATAATCATTATATTAAACCAGTATTAGTTATTGATGAATTAATATTATCAACTAATTGATTAGTTAGTAAAAACTATGAATAATTAACGTTGTTTAATTAGTTACTTCAAAAATTTAAATTGGCTAATTAGATATTAATCATAAATTGACACAATAATTAATAATTATTCTAATTATTACCATGAATTAATTGATTAGTTAATAAAAATGAAAGAATAGTTGGTTAAATTATAATTATACTTATTTACATAATAATTTAATAATTAAATAGGTTAATATTTTATCTTCAATGAAATACTTTTGAATAATTTATTAACCATTAATTAATAGCTAATTTATTTAATTATTAAGAAATTAAACTAAATAATTGAATTGTAATATAATTAACTAGTGTTATTCAAATAGTTAATTATTAAATAATTACCTATTTAGTTGTATAAAGTTAAAAATTAAAAAAACATAAAGCTCATGCAAAATATGTTTTTAGTTGTAAACCGATTTGTAATTAAGTTGTAATTAAAAGATTTAACCCATATGATTGGTCCTTGAACTTCATCTCACAAACTACATAAATGAGGTGTATTTTTTTGTGTTTTGATATTAAAATACGTGTATCAATTTGTGATGAGCTTAAATAATTTTAACTTTAAAGGCAAAACATAAAATCAAATAAAAATATTTACATGGTTATTTTTTAATTCACCTACCTTTTTACCTTCCTACCCACTTGCTTATTTAAATAAATAAGCATGTAAATAAATATGTAGTGTAGGTAGGTAAGTATGTAACTTAAGTTAATAGGTATGTCTTACCTACTTAATATTACCTAACATTATGTATTGACCTGTTTAATTATTTAAATAAATCATTTTTAATGTATTTTTAAAATTTTCAATTAATATGTCACATGGTAATTTTTTAATATGCCATGTGTCACAATCTAAGACCATTTAAAATGAACAATCATAATGGATTGTGGAGATCAATATCTCAAATTATAATAATAATTTGCACCCAAAAGTTTTCATAATGCCATGTGGCAAAATTTGATTAAAGAATGTGTTAAAATTTATGTTGTCAAATGACAATTAGTGATAGGGTTGTCTACTAGTTGTAAAAAAATGATTATTAGTTGCAAATATTATACATTGGTTAAAGGATGAGAATGTATATGTTGACTGTATACATCATCTATGTTGAATATTTTAACATCATGGTGAATCATCATTTGCGATTAAATGTTGGATGTGATTTCACTTATGCAACGAATAGATTTTTAGTTGTTAATGTTCATTGTAATTTATTTATAGTTGCAAATTACAATCGCAAATAAGCACTTTTCTTCTAATGAATATAAAACATTGTGTTATGAATGCAAGAATGCCACAACGTTGGAAGAGGTAGATACTTAGTATGTTGGCATCTGATGTTGGTGGTATTCATTGGGGGTTGTTGATGGAGTTGGAGTTCAAGAGTTGGAAAATTGACTTAGTTTTTGGCACTTTGTGTTAGACAATGGGAAATATTTATGAATTATCTCAAGTTTTATCCCTCGCACACATCCATCATTCCATCCCATCTTGGTTACATGTTGAAAAGATGTAAAACCCATGTGAAAAGGAGGTTAAAATAAATCTATTATGTTTTGTAGAAGTTTTCATTAAAAGAACTTGTAGACATGCCTATGTGCAAATCTATTAGAAGTCGTGCACAACATATGGCTTTAATAATCAAGGGAAAAAAAAACATATTTGTATGTTGCAATAGTTGATGATTATTTTCAAGCCTTTAAGCAAACAACTTTGTACTACCAATTCAAGAAAGGTGGTCCTCTCATACGAGGACATGATAGGAGTGAACTTCTTTTATGTAGAGCAACACAATTTGGTGACCCTACCTAACTTGTAAATGTAGTTTGAAAATATGCCCTTAGTTCATCCTTCACAACTAGAATCACACACTTGGAAGGTGAATAGATCTTTCACTCTTGCAAATAGAAAGCATACTTGCATCCAAGATCAAAAGAAGATTTGCATAGGCACATTCATGTCAATTATTGCCACCCACATGTCAACACACTAACTAGGAAATCGCAAGTGCAAATTGAAGGGCCTTCTTCCAACATTGATGAATACAAACACATGGTTTCTAATGATGGGCGTGTTGAGGTCCTAGAATCTCCATGTGGAGATCAACTATGACATATATATAAAACAATGTCCCCCTACATTGCACGTCTAATGTTTAACATTGCAAAAAACCATTAAGCATTCTTGCATTGCAACAATAATTATCAAGACAACTACCATTGGTAATATTACCCCAATTTACTATAGTTTGTGATTTCAATTCCTAGGTGCACCCATGAAGCTTCACAAGTTCCAGTTTTGTGTGGATGACATGAATCATTGCATGGGGGCCACAAAGTGTAAACATGTCATTAACATGCCAGTCGTATTGACAATTTCACCTACGAAAGCACAAACCAACCTCATGTGCAAGGTGAGGTAAAATATTCCAAGGAAGTAGGTTTTGTTCTCAATAAATGACAACATATCCATCCTTGAAGTCTATTTGGTGGGGAAATTTCTATTCCAATAAATTGACCAATAGATACAATGTCATGGCCTACAACACATTTTAAACATATAATGCCATCTAAGATGTCAAAACAACACTATAATGGGTGGGAGATTGGTTATCTTCTTGAATTAGTTGTAAACCCACCATTGGAGGATCCTATGTTTGGATGTGGACAAATCTACAAGATTATGTTTGGTGAAAGTCCAAACAATAGGCATTATGAAGTAACAATTGGGAAGTTGCGAACCTACATTCGCTTGAATTTTGTGACTATGATTGCAAGTTCATTGGGTTATTGAAAGAAGTAGGTGCCTTGTAAACACATGTACACTATGTATTATAACATATCATGTTTTGTGGGGAGTTCAAAATTTTCATCCATTTCCCTATTTGTAGTTAGGATGAAGTTTGCTACTTATTAGTTCATGCTATAACTTCTAAATAACTAGAAGTATTGATCACGTGTGACATCATAACTTTTAACTCATAAGTGTGTGAAGTGCACTACTTAGGACGAAGCTATGTGTTTCACTATGATGGTAGAAATTTCATATCATGCAAATGATTTGACTTAGTGAAGGTTTCAATTAATGTTCAATCATAGGTTTGGTTGGCATGAATCATGTTTGAAATTTTTTGTTTCACTATGTTAGAAAAATTAACAATTAGATCATGTATGCTACTTAAATGTTGACTAATAATGCATAACACTATATTGGGGAATCTAATTACTTTGCAACTATTGTTGGGTGTAGTAAAAAAATGCAAGGTTTCTTTAAATGCAACACAAGCAAAATAGAAAAAATGTTATGAGCGTACATACAATATTGTCTCTTAAATGAACCTCATCATGTTCATTTCATTAGTTCCACATACAAAGGACATACCAAAAGATCCACAACTTAAATCCTTAAAAACTCTTTGATTTTAAACCCGTATCCAAGATAATATTTTTGCCACATGGCATGAATATACAAAAGAAAATCTTGTTCACAAAATCACACTCACATACATGCTCATGTGTTAATGATGTTGTGCAAAGGTGAGTCAAAATTAGAAAGAAAAAATGATGTTCAACCTTTTGTACATATTTTTTTGTGCAATATGTTTTTAAAGTTATATTAACCTAAGACCAAGACCTTTGTCAAGTTATTATATTATTTTTGTAAGGTCTTTTAGTTATGTATTTACTTTTAGGCAAAAGCTTTATAGGACATGGAGTTATTACAAATAAAACTTGTGATAATGTGAATTACAATGTGTTATATTTCAAGTGTTGACACTTCACATAATGAGAAAATATAACATTTTTTATTTCTCTCTTTGTATATTTCATTCACTTGTTCACAATGAAAAGATTGCTAATTTTCATCAATTGATCCATACAAACTTTATGTTGCCCACTATTGCAAACATCCCAAATAAAGTTTTGATTTGGTTCATTCAATTAAGCTTTAACACCTTAAATTCATCCCCATACTAACATTGGTTCATAATCAATGTTTTTCTTTTGAAAAATTTAACATTGGGATTACCGAAAAAAATGTAATGCATATTTTTAAAGGATTTTTTGGAAAAAATACACAAAAGTCATCAAATTTTGAGGAAAAAAAGTTAGAAGGTTTTAGACATAGACAATGAGTTCATGTATATCACCATAACTAAGCAAGATTCCAAAAAAATTCTATTATCATGTATAACCTCTAACCAACTTTGGCTCATTCATCTAGTGGATGATTGTCATTTCACCTACTTGACAGAATTGGACCTAATTAAAAACCTATAGAATTCATAATTAAAGACCTAATAATATTTAAAACCTATAACATTCATGATGTATTTTTGTAATTCATTAATAAACATAAACATTACTTCACATGATTGATAACTTGCATCAACCAAAATCCATTAAAAAAATTTACCTTCCAAGCAAATTTCAAATTTTGAAATTGACACAAAGAAGAAAAAAAATTATGATTGTTGAGAATATGGATAATGCTTTCAAAGTTATTGGATTAAAACATATTGTGAATTATCTTATGTTGTTGGTGATTGTCTATTGATTGATAAATTATTTGCTACATTACAAAACATCCAATATCATGCATGGCAATCAAGGTCATGATGTGTTTCAATGACCAAAACAATTTAAAATTTTTTTATTTGAAATTGAAGTTCAATGACCACATGGACTAGGATTGGGGTAGATTTTGGTCTTGTTCCTTGTGGACACCTTGATTCTAGTCAATGTGCCAACCAAATTTCAATCCCAAAAAGAAGTTTAGGAAAACAATTTGATTGTTGAAATGGTGATTGAAATCAAATCACCAAATCTAGATAGAAAAAATTATTTATTTATTTATTTGGGGTTGAATTCCAATTGCTATAACAATTGAAACCTAGGTCCACCTTGTTTAATTTTTATAAAAAAATTCAAACCATCAAAATGATAACCAAATTTGGATAACCACATCTTGACAATTTGGGGTTTTTATTAAGTTTCAAGAAATTTGGTCATCATATGGAATAGGACCAAAGTTCATTCAATCAACGCAATCCCCTAAAATTATGGTATTATTGAATTTAGGTCACCATTAGCATAGCTAATATGACTTAAACACAAAATAATTATTGCTTTGACCTTAAATTGATTTGACAACATGTTACATTAGCATCAAAATTGATGTGACGTGACTAACATTAATAGCCATGAGATGCTTTCAATGTGAATGGAACAAAATTTGTATTACCATGCATGCCAAATGACGAAGCAACCATTGACATTGTTCTAAAATGCAAATTTGAATATAAATCACTTTATTTTTTAATGTAATATTTGGCTTAACAAAATTATGAGCTAGCTTTGAAAGGCCTCATCAATATGCCATCAAATACATAAAGTCAAAAATTTCAACACAAGGTATATGGGAAAACTTGTTTAACATTTCAAATTTTCTACAAAATCATATTAATTGATTTAGAAATTCCAAACAAACAAAATAGGAGTTGAATAAAATCCTAGATAAATTTGAAAATTTTCTGAAAATGCCACAACATGTAGTTTAATATAAAATTTCCTTTCAATTGAACAAATTATTCATGATGAAAACATTTGCACAACTTGTCACCTAATCAAGATTATAAACCACTTGGACTTTTATGAGATGAACATAACAAAAAAATGTAACTAAATGTCTTTGGCAAGCTTCAAAAACATTTCATCTTAATAAAATTTTGATATCAAGATATCACACAATGAAAATAGCTACAAAAAAATCATCATTTTATTACATGCATTCCAAACATTCAATGTCATTAATTTTTTTAATATAAGGGGTTGAAACAACTTCATGGATCAGAATGCGTGAAAATAATTTACATGGCATTTTGCACATTTAAAAGAAAATATAATTTAAAAAAATTGCATTCATGTTTATGATATTGTGATTTTACACGTTCAATAACATCACTTGATCAAAACTTGCTAGTGGGGTCTATCCACATTTTTTGTAACATTTACAAGTGTAGAATGTAAATGGATTGCATTGACATGTTAGCTTTGCACATGTTAAATTAAAAAAGATGGATGTTCATGAAACCTTTGATGATATTGAATCCAAACATATTACAAATTACATGAGATTTTCTCCAATTACATGTGCATGATACACTAGAAGAAATCTGGGATTTTGTAACCAACGAATTTGCGACTAGTTGCGACTATTTGACATTTACAACTATTGTTGGTTATATTTACAACTACTTTTTGCATTTGAAGTCGCTTGCAACTACTCTATGACTAACTTACGACTAATGGATTTTTTCATCCTTTCATTTGGATAGTTTTCAATACAATTTCCATCCAAGAAGACCCCTCTACCTACCATTAGTTGCAAATGTCACCAAATGAGTCATAGCCCTGTGAATATTCCAAATGTATTATACATATTTTAGGCCTAAGGGGTCCACAATTGTGTATTGAATGTATTCTACTCATTATTATATGGATACATATTAAGATGTACCCATATATTACTGGTTATGTATAATGGTTATATTTAAATTGTATGTAAGTTGTATTTGAAGCATACTTGAAGTTCATGCTCTGACAGTATGAAATTCACAGATGCTTACTACCAGAGTTACAGGGCTGGAATATAGGAGGACCACCTGCCTTCTCTGAGAAGGTGTGTATGTAATGCGGTCATTTCTCTCGCTCGTTGAGACTATGGGTGGTGGTTGTTCCCATGACATTCCAGCAAGTCCTCACTCTCAAGCCAGCCAGCCTTCCCAGTTGAAAGTTGAAACCAACCGCTGCAACACTCTGAGGCTCTTATTTCTGAACCAAAGGTCAAGAAATCATTTGGTCTTGTAGTTGTGTCTTTGTTGCCTTCTTTCTTGGGCACTCTCATCCAGAAGCAGCAAGTGGGCTGGTGCAGGAATCTATGGCAGTGACCATTGCCCTCTTACAATGGAGCTTGGAAAAGCCACACATGAAGCAGGTAGGGCAGTTGAGTGAATACAACCAAAGGCTTTGCAGAAGAGTACATCGACTTCATGAGCAACGAAGATTATTCAGAGCTGGAGCCGAGTGCGACGTAGACGGACAAGTCGACGTTTCTCTGGGTTCCTATCATCAAGAATGACAACAGCAACGCGGTGGTGAAGAATCCACCCTAGCTCGTGGCCGCCTGCAGGTTCTTCAGCAGCTTCGCAGCTTCAACATTCCAAACCTCCTGCAGCGTTTGGAAAAACCCAGGACTCTTGTCTGTGGCGTGATCCTTACTTGCTAGCGCTAGATGCAGCTATGGGGAGGTCGTTCACGGATCAGCGGATATCGCCTCTCAAAGCGTTGAAGACTGGGGAGTACTCAGAGAGGTACAAGCATAGCATCCCCAGACCGCCACCCAGCTACAAGTATCCCATGCGAAGTGCGTTGCACAAACCGCCTCTAAAGACTCCTCCTCGATCTCATGGAGTCGCAACGGAAGTCCGCGCTGGTCAGGGGCAGCAAACCCTAGACTACTGCAATGAAGACGAGGAGGAAGAAGGTGTTATCAAAGCATTTGCAGTTCAAGCTGGTTCCAAAGCTGCTGCTGCGGAACGACAACGTCGCTGCAGCAGCCCAGTTCCCAACGACTCTCTTGACTCTGAACCCACAATGCCTAACCCCTTCGTGCACGCCGAGCCTCTAAAGCGAAGAAGAGGAGCTCTGGGAAGCAGCTGCTTCACATTCTCTGCTTCCGGGATACGTCGCTCCTTCACCAAGTTCCGAAGCCGTGAAGTCTTCAAGCAGAAGAAGCCCACAACAACAAGAAGTCCAACAACAATAGCAGCACCAAGTCCAACGCCTGGAAGCAGCGCTCCGGACAGCGGCGCTGCCGGTACATACGATTTGTTCAGGACGTGATGGAGTAGAATGAGCTCCGGAAGTCACGAAGACTTACCCCAAGAGGCTTGCGGATTACATGATCGACGAGGAGAAGGGACATGGCGGCGCCTGTGAGCAGGAGCAGCTGGACTTCTCCTCCGACTTGGTAGCTCCCGCTGCTATCGACCCTGACTGTGGAGCTTTGAAAAAGTGTATGGCTTCACTGCCATAGGAAAAGGATCTGGCAGTTTGTGCAAAATGGTATGCAGAAGCTTGTCCCTGCAACAACAACTACCATCACTGCTCTTTGGCTTACCAAGAAGGAAAGTGCATTCTCATGTTGCCACTGTCAGAGCAGCAGCATCCATGTCTCCCATGTTTGGTGGTACCAACAACTCCTTCCTTGCCCTTACACTGCCACTCATGATTTCCTACACACTCACTCACTCACACAACAACAATTCTTCAATGCTCTTTCCCTTCACAACAAACAATTTTGAAACTCTTTTGCCATCAATTTTAGAATTCAATGCAACAATATTCTTGCACTCGACAATTGTCATATCTCACAACTCTTCAGCTTTGTTTACAGAAGAATCTCAGCAGATATGGCAACAGGAAGTCCAAAGAAGAAGAGACCGGCAATAGATTCTCATGTCTCAAGTTTTTGAACTTTCTAGACCAGCAGAATATCCCAAAGCTCCATGATCATCTACATGGTGGAGATCTTGTGGCCATTGTGCAGATGAGATTCTGAAGTTGGCAACATTCCAAACAGGAAATGGAGAGGATGCAGTTGGTGTTGTCCATGGTGACACTATCTGGTACATAACATTATTTTACTATGGTCCACAGTGATGATGATGGTGCAAAATTCTCATTTTTTCTTGACAGCTTGATCATTAACAAGGGTTATACCAGCAGCACAACAAAATTCAAGTGATTCACAAAGTTCTATGAATGCCAACTAGAGAGGATATGATAGGGTTGAAAGAAGTTGAAGGAAAATGAAAGTTTTTGTCTCATAAACTGATGGGGACTGAAGAATGGGATTCAGGCATTTACAGGATGTGGTGAAATTACCCCGGAGCATATTACCAGCACAATTGTCTGACATGGTGGGTGTCATCCAGCATTGGGACCTGCTCAAGAACAGGTGCAGTTTTCTAGTGATGTGGTGGATTTAGGGGGGGTTAGGAGGCTGCTGAATTTTTTTGGTAGAATTACACACCTTCTGACTCAGGGAGTAACTCATCTTGAGGCAAGCAACGTTTTGTGAAATCTGTCAGCACAAGCCTTGATGCCTCAACAGTTCCCCAGCCGATTGAGGAATCCATGTTATGTTCATGTATGGTGTAAGTTCCATTTATCTGCTGAGTTCATGCAGACAGAGTTTAGGGTTTAGTTTAGGGTTCACGCAACTCCACAGAGCCCTCGTGGAGTTGCATGAATCATCCATACCTATTCCAACTTATAGGTGTCAATTCACTCTAGCACAGCAGACCTGAAGGGTTCAGGGTTCATGCACTCAACAAATCTATTCTTCTTGTGACCAAACTGTAGCCACAAAATCACAGTTGGCTAAGTAAGATTCTTGAAACACCTGGAGGAGAAGGCTTTGATGTAGTGAAAGAATTTGCAAAGCTCATTATATAGATTGTATGAATATAGCTGCATTATATGATTGCAGCTTACAGTTGACAGGAGAGGGAAGAAGATTGAACGAGGTTAAGATCCAGGCACCCATACCCAGGCCCATGGGAACAATAATGTGCATTGGAAAGAACTACTTGGATCATGTCAAGGAAGTTGACACTTAGAAATCTGCACCTGGCATATCTACTCCAGAAGCCCCAAAGGTTGGATCTTCTGCACTCTTATTCTAGCTGCTGTATTTGTGAGATCTGACATCAATGTAAGTTGGGACAAGTTCGGTTTTAGTATCTGCTACTAACCTGAACAAGACCTGTGACCTTTGATCTGCAGCAGGCATATATAATATTTGGTTTTCTCTTTTTGCTGACTATTTTGTTGTAGAATGCAGCACCCAATTGTATTTACAAAAGCACCACAATCGGTCATTGGCCCTGGAGCTGCCATTAAGTATCCATATGGATGGTCTGAGCTTGTGGACTATGAAGCAGGTGGGTCCCTTCACCTTCATTCTCTCTGCAGTATTTTGAGTGTGCGAATTGTAAATGAGGATAACAAGCTTCACACCCAAAAGGGGTGAATAGATGGGCTTAGGGCTTAGGCTTTAGGTTCCAGGTTTAGGGTTTAAGCCTGTCAGCCCACAGATAACCTGCAAGGCATGTCCACTCTTTGTCATTGAATATGTAACATGAACATTGACAATGAACCTGATGTTTGGATGAGCAACTGGAAAACTCAGAGTTGCTGAACCAGTTGAACATCTTTTGCCAGAGGACATAGTTCCTTTTGCTAACATGTATTACTGGAAGGAAAACTGGTGTTGTGTTCCTGCCGTAACACTTGTGCTCTTATGTGCTCCTTAGAGTATCCTCAAGATGAGCATTTTGTACCTGTTTTTGTCAATTCTCAGAGCTGGCAGTGATCATTGGCAAGCCTGGGCGAGGAATCCAGAAGGAAGATGCTCTGGACCACATCTTTGGGTGAGTGCACTGCTGGTCCTCATTGATGCAAAATATTGTATCAGAGGATACATACAACATAAGACTTTTTGTGAACAAGGTATTTGGAACTGGTGATCATCTAAATGTTTGTTTCCCCAGAACAGTGTATCAATGTGGTTCAGGAAGTGTGAATTTTGACAATGTGCAATTAAAAGAGGTTAGGACGGATTTGGGCCAGGTATACCATCCTGAATGATGTAACTGCAAGAGAGGTGCAAAAGCGTCACCAGCAGGCAGGTGAATTCTATCTTTTTCACTGGTGTTGCACCAGCCAATCTTGGTAACTGTTTGTGCTTAAAAAAGTCGTGAGGCCTTTAAGCTTTAAACTTAAACCTTAAACCTAAACCCTAACCAATGCAAAATTGTCATTAAGAAGTTTGACTAGTTATTGATGGAGAGGTGTTAAGGCACTGTCAATTCCAAGAACTGCTCAAGCTAGGAAGTAGCTCACTTGTATCAGAATCAGCAAGGTTTTATGAAGATTCTGCATTGTACACACTGTTGCGTCTAATCATTTTGCAGTGAACTGATTGATCTTTTGAAGTGGTTCTTGGGCAAAAGCTGCGACACATTCTGTCCAATGGGACCCTAGATAGTTCCTGCATGTGAAATCGATGGTCAGGATCTTGCAATACAGTGTTGGGTCAATGATGAATTGCGCCAGGTTTGGTATCCTCACACTCTGGAACAAACAAATTGTACTGTGAAATCTAGCTTTGTTCTTTTTCTCATGTGAGGAATATGTGAAGATTTAACTCACCCATCATCTTTTCAAGTGGAAAATTTTGCCTATGTTCAAAGAATCACTCAAATGCTGTGCTTCAACTGTTTTCTTGGAAAGGCTGCAATCTTCAAAAACTTCCTGAATAAGGACCTATCGACATCTTAAATGAACACATTCAGATACGATTTTGTTAGGAAAATACTTCTAATGCTGTGTTCTTTCACTTGGTTCTCTTCGAGATGTCATGATCTAGGAGAAGTTCCTGAATGAGAACCCACTGATATATATATGCAGGGTTGTTTTGTCAGGATGGTCGAACATTTGAAATGATATTCCCAATTGTGGAGTTGATATCAACAAAATCTGCTGGCATTACCCTTCAAACTGGGGACATATTGGCTACAGGCACACCGGCAGGTGAGTATCATGAGTGTGGGTGGGGATGACAATCATTGAAATCAATAATGCTCTGCTCTTGAATATACGCATGAGGGCTCTGTTGGTCAAGCAAATTGGTTAGACATAGTTTGAACAGCGATGGGTGCTTGAGCACACACTTGCAGAGAATCAAGTTGCTGGTTGTGTAATTCTCAGAGTTACAAAGTTATTGAGGTTTCAAATTAGAGACCTTCTGACTGAATTGTCATGCTTGCTACTGATGGGAGAGCTTTGTGGGCCCCCTGGAGGAAATGCAGTGGCAGCCCATTTGACAGGTATGCACAGTGCCATAATTTACCTGTAGTTTTTTGCTCCCTTGTGGACACTTTCAAGTATTGAATGCAAAAAATCAGCTCTGAATCTTGATGCATGATTTTTTATTGAACTGGTATTTTGGCACACTCAAGCACCAGAATGATTATGGACTAAAGACACCTTATATCTGGAAATGTCTAAATTTAAAAAAAGATTGGGTCGTTTAAGACTCTTATTAAAACTTGTATGTGTTGAGGTATACTTTATATTTGCAACAAATGGTCCATAAATGATTTATGTGTAACCCAACCCTGCACTATGAAGGTGAGCCTCTGCAGGATATCATGGTCTTGAACTTATCAGGTGGAATTTGTGGATGGGTGTAGACAGTGGAGCCAGAGCGGATATCAGTGGACCATGTGGCACATATCAAGCCTTCCGATGGGAGCTTAGCTGCTACATAGTGTAACTTCTCATCATTTCTTAGCCAATATACTCTCTAAGTTGAAAACTGAGAGAACACTTTTAGACTGCTCTGCTAAGAGAATCAAGTTGCTAGTTGTGTAGTTCTCAGAGTTGCAGAGTTATTGAGGTTTCAAATTAGAGACCTTTTGACTGAATTGTCATGCTTGCTACTGATGGGAGAGCTTTGTGGGCCCCCTGGAGGAAATGCAGTGGCAGCCCATTTGACAGGTATGCACAGTGCCATAAAGATGTTAAACAGCCGCATCAGAATTCTACACCACCATCTTGTGTCTATTCAGAAAGGTATGTGACTCACCCTGTGTCACCCCATATGCATTCAT
>Ga0209611_10007383_pt1 | contig 17631 bp, 10 predicted proteins | sample S1TSphgellanicum_3_FD_187693 | JGI IMG/M metagenome (GOLD analysis project Ga0209611, IMG submission 187693) | Host-associated microbial communities from peat moss isolated from Minnesota, USA - S1T2_Fc - Sphagnum magellanicum MG (SPAdes) (version 2) | ecosystem: Host-associated > Plants > Peat...
ACAAAGCAAGCATGCTTCTATTTTGGGATAAGGAGCCATATTTAGGCTTTTCTGTTTGGAAGTGCGCCTTGTTCCAAAAAATATTGGTAATGGCCTATCAAATGGCTCCTTCTGGACCCCAAAAAAGAACAAAAACAAAACCTTTGAGCGCACCCACCCAGGCTCACTAATCAATAGAAGCATGAATAAGCACCCCCAACCTATTAAGTCAGAGGGTCCAGGGAGCAGTACTGTGATGTGAATCATTGGTGGAAATACTGGTTATGCTGGAACAGGCCCTGCTCAAACCTCTTACCACTTGATGAACTTATCAGAGTCTTACCTACTTCACATGACATAGTACATAAATGCCAGCAAAGGGCCCCTTGTTTCTCCCAAACATTACATGTGCCTATACTAAAACCCTGCCAAGAAAAGAAATGACGTCAGGAAATAAAAAAGAAGCAAGTGAGACGTTTGTGCTCTTCCAATAACAACTATTCTTAGCAGTTGAGACTTTTGTGCTCGTGCAATAACAACTATTCTTAGTGGGTCTCTTTCCTCTTTGTGGCCCGCCTTTGTTGGCCTGTTTAGTTTTCATTCCTTTGGCCTGTTCAATGTTTTCCCAAACAGGCCAACAAAGGCGGGCCACAAGGCCACAGCGCCAGCGAGGGTGCATCCAATTATTTTTTTAAAAAGCATCAAATTCAAAAAGTTCATCTTTCAGACATCCATTCAATTGAAAATTGATTTGTGTAAAGATATTTCAAAACTTTGAAAGGGGTGGGAATTAAACTTTGAATCTCACAAATTCTAAAGATTAAACAAAAAAAACATAAAGATGGTTTGGTTGTAGCTTATAACAATCTATTTGAAAATCTATTGTACATGATAGGTAGTAGGAATGAAATTAGATCGTATAGTTGGAGTGGGAGTTGTTGGGTTGTTCATCAAAGGTTAAATAGGTCTTGGGATCAAGAACTTTTTATGGATGGATTTTGGAGAGACCAATTCCTATAATCCTAGAATCCTAGAATCCTAGAATCCTTGTATATTCATGGATGCCCAGGAAAAGGTGTTGAAATCATTAAAACATGTATGCTATAAAAAATAAACAAGTTGATGAGGTATGGAGGCCATGGCCTCACACCAGTCAGCTATGTGCCACTTGCAAAGGGTCTCTCTCTTGAAATGAGGCCGCCCAAGCATGCAGGTGGAAGCCCCATTTCCCTATGGCTGAAAACAGTTGTGGACTTGCTCTTCCCCCTTATACATAACCAGTTTGGTTAGCCTATTCCGACAACTACTCACGCTTCTTCCTGAGTGGAACAGGCAGCCATCTGCTGGTTCCAATTTCTGTGCAGTTGTCAGTTTCACTTGTAATGTGAACAGACACTGAGATGATGTGAATCAACAGTGGGGAAAATTGGTTACACTTTGGAATGGACTCTGGTGGAACCCAATAGGTGTCACCTAAACGAAATGACGACTTGTGATGACTTGTGCTACCAGGCTTCTTGTTGCATTTCTGTAAGGAGACACTAAGCACTCCCCACACCGAGCTTTATCCAGCAAGAATGTTGAACCCTATTTTTGGAGCACACGTGATGATTTATTATTATTATTATTATTATTATTCGATTCCTCAATGATCCAAACATAAATCTAGACTGAAAAATCATTTAAAAAAAGAATAATGTTCTAAAGCCACCAGTCAAACTTGAACCCAAGGTTCCAAGAAGGCCACCAATGGAACCCACCACTAGCCTACATTGAACCATAGATTACAACAGGATTTTCTTTTTTTTATTGGCATTGCCTACTACCAAGGCAAGGATATTGTGTTTGGATTCATTATAGAGTATAATAGCTTAAGGGATTTTGGCCCCTAGTTAATAGGCCTATTTTTATATGAGGATTTTTGAAAGATGATATTTTGGCTTGTGTTGAAACTTGAGAATGGTTATAGAGTTATAATATCTTGAAGGATTTTGGTTTCTTTTAGAGGGTTTTTTGAACATTAAATTTTGTGCATGGTGAAATATTTGAGTGTTTTCAGAATTCTTCTTTTGCCATAAGATACTTTTTAATGTAAATGGCAAGGCCACAGTGTGATTGACACACCCCTTGTTTGTTTACTTTGTTTGCAGAACATCAGTCAAAACCTATGCAGTTCAAACTGTGCCGACATTTCATAGTTGCCCTACTAACAATGTGCCCGACAGAGCTTGATGGTATTTAGCACCTTGTGGTGATTCTTCAGTAAGAGTGACATTATTTCTTCAAGCGATATATGCAAAGTTGACAATACCGTGCTTTAGGAACTGTCGGTAAAATATTATGCACCAATGAATGTGTCGGACAATGTGTTCGTTCATCCAATGAAAGTAACCTGCGATGAAGAACGAACCTGCATGCATGTAGGGTTAAGAGTCATGATGCCATAACTCAATTTCCACTCTACACTTTGCAGCTTTACATTATGGTTTCTGGCTCATCTGTCCACTGGAGTCTGGATGTGCACAGACGCACTCAGCACCCTAAATAAACCCTTCACCTTCTGATTGAGTCAGCCTTGCGTCAGTCAGGCCTGACCAGGGTGAACCAGCATCTACACCCTTAACTTTACCTTCTTCAGTGAGGCCTTTTAGTGGCCATATTCAACCCAGCAAATGTTAAATTTGGACTCAACCACCCACCCTGGTTTAGTCTTTGTATGGGATATTTACCGGTGATTAGATGCAACCTCAAAAAAATGTAAAAGTTGAACTCAGTGATCTTGATTTAATATAAGATTGTATATTTACCATAGTTCAATATAACCTTGAAAACATTTCCTGGTTGTTTTACCATGGTAACAGTGTAGGTGCTGGTTCACCCAAGGCCTCCTCTTCTTAAGTGGCTAAAATTACCCCAGGAAATGTTTAAATTTGGACTCAGATACCCTCATTTAGTCTTAGGATGAGACATTTACAATATTAGAGTTATTCATAACCCCTGCTGAAGGGTGTTGGGCCCTAGTTTCGGCCAAACTGGGGAAGAAATAAGAAGTCAGGATGGAAATAGTGTCGGGGAAAAGAAATGGGAACAAACTAGTTTTGTCACCTAATTTTATCCTCAGGGGAGTTTTTGCCCCCAGTTTTGGGTTTGCCTTCCCTGCGCCTTGACTGCTGTTCATATTCTTCATTAAAATCAAGCAGTCCCACAATAAGATCTTGCAAATCTTCTGAACTCATACCCAGTCTCATGACATGGTACCAAATTTGCTCGCTTTACATTGACTCTCAAATTGGGGATGAAACAAGATTTAAAGGCCCAAAGACAGGATGAATTTATGGATGACTTTAATATTAAGTGTTTATATGCAACTGATAAATTTTGGGGGATATTAGGTTTTACCATGCTACCAGTGTAGGTGCTGGTTTCACTCAAGGCTGCAAACACTTCTCTTCTCTGCACACAAGCTACTTGTGCTTAGAGCCAAAGGGTACTTGCATCTGTGTAAGATTTTGAATATCAATTTTGACTTGAACTAGGAACTAATTTATCGGTGACCAACAATAGATGTGCCCATAGTTGTTATTGAAGGCAGTACAAAAGTTCCACCTGCTTCTTTTTTTCCTTGACTGCCCTTTTCCAAGCTAGTCCACGGTTTGTTTGGTGGTGCCCACACACACTTTGGGTCCCCTTATGCAAAGTTTGGGTTTGTAAGGGCATGGAATTTAATTCTGTGGAGCATGAAATGCATTTGCTTGTAGTCAGATGTGACCAATTTGAGTTGCATTACTTCACTAAAATACATGACAGTAATGTCATGGCCCATGCATAATATTCATAGTAACTTAAACATAATTACACTTCAGATTATCTTTATACACTAATAACAACAACTTTGATCCCTTAAACATTCGATTAAAATTGCAAAGGAACAAAATAAAATGAGATGCAAAATAGTGGAATAATCTTTTTGAAATAAGCATAACATTGTGGTATATTCATCTCCTCTTACCTACTTTGAAAGCTTTAAGTCAAAAGCATTCAAGTAGAGATGCCCCCGACCAAACATCACCCTGTAACCAAACATTAATCTAGTGCAAGCTAACATCAGTGAATGGTTGCACATGTGCAAATCAATGTTCAGAAAAATCCTATGACCAAACTTTTGGTCTTCAAAATTTGCATTTGGTTTTTTTAAGGTATCCAAATTGAATGTTATTTTTGTGTGTAGGGGAAAATAACCATTAGTTGATTGTTCCCAATCTTATGTTGTAACATTAATTGAAACACTTAAATATCCTAAGGAAAAAAATCATAAACAATGAAGTTGTAAAAAGAATTAGAAAACAATGGAGAGGGAGGATAAGTGATTGGAAAAAAAAAAAAAAGGATATTAGAACACATTGAATTGCTCAAAGACTTGTTAAGAAATGCATTAGAACACAATTTGTTGCAACTTGTATTCTAGCAATTGTAAATAAAATGAATAATTGATTTCAATTAATATTCAAGTGGGCTTGTGAATAGATTTGCATAGGTGCAAGGGTGTGAATTTTAGATGCACAACATGGTTTTAACAAGAGGTTAAACAACAAACATGGACTAGGTAATAGATACAATCACTTGGAGTAGCAAGGTTGCTACTTATGATGATTAAGTGCATTAAAAACAAATAGAATAAAAAAAACCTCTAGCAAAATAAAAGATGAACAAAATTAGGAGAACTATAAAACATAAAACCACAATGATCTAAAGGAAAATAAGACCACATTGATCAAAAGGAACACTAAGACCATGGTGATTGATAGGAACACAAGACCAAAACAATCAAGAAGAACACCAAGACCATGATGAATAAGGAGGAACACAAAACCATGGTGATTAGTAGGAACACTAAGAACATAACAATTTGAAGGAAAATGAAAACACAATAATAAAGAGGAACACTAAAACCTCATCAACTAGGAGGAACAGAAGACCATAACAATTAAGAGGAACATCAAGACCATGGTGATCATGAGGAACAATTTGTGCCCATGATCCTTGGTGAATGGGATGATTTCACACCCATTGCTATTGATTTCCAAACCCTTAATTAGACTAGATTTCAACCATATGTTTAAAATTAAACAATTATTTTGAGAAAAATGATTGTTGTTTTTGAATCCATCTTGGCAATGAAAGTAGGTAGAGCCCAATAATCAACATATAATTTTTTGGTTTTAGTTGACAAAATAAACATTCAGGGGTTGCCATTTGTATGAAAAAGTTTTTTTTTCATTTTTGACCACCTTAATAGTAAAGGGGCATATTTTTCCATTTTTCACCTATTTTGAGTGATTTAAAGGGCAATAGGCTGTGGGTGCACATTCTAGTCTCTACACCCCATAAAAAGGAGATGGAGTGAATGAGAGGAAGATGATTGATACATTAATGGTTCAATCATCAACCATTCTACTTTAGTCTTTCAAGGAAGTAATGTTATTAAGTATTTCATGTAGCACAACTCAATGGTTTTAATTTTTTTTGGGACAAAATAAGTAAAATTTTGCTCACTTCTAAAAAGGTGCAACCACCACAATAGGAGTTTTAAATTCCATTTTGCCAGACATTGCTCATGGATAAGGTTTAAGGTGCCAAGTTACATCTAGTCACAAAATAATTTTCAACAAATTTTAATGATTAAAATAATTCTTTTGCTAGTTTTCAATTATTTTGAGAATTTCTTCAAATCTTTTGACTATTAAAGCTATGTCTTTTGTGTGATCATTGCCACTCATGTTAATTTTGGTGTGGGATAATCACCACACCTACCCAATCACAAAAATGAAAAAAAAAAATCATTGGATCATGCATTGTACCTATTTCCCACCTAATGTTGGGAGCTATCGTAGTAGCTTTACCATTCCTTCATCTTCTTGCAGAAGATTAATTCATTTTTTATTTTTTCACTCCAATAGTAACAATAAAAATTTCCTAAAATTTTGGCACATTCAAAGACATGGCCATATAAACTTGGAATAAACAAAATACCTACATACAATAGATAGCAATATAATTCTAGAAATTGGGCAACTAATTTTGAAAAAAACAGCATTTACTAAAAAAAATTTAATTATTGCTAGAATGATAAAGGTATTATGATATTTTACAATGTGATAGTGCCTTAGATCCACATGAATGTGTAATCCTCGTTCATGCATGGTCCAATACAACAACGTCCCTCCAATTGACATATATGTCATTAGCTATTTTAGATGTTTTTGAAGAGAATATAGGAGCCTTGAAACATCCTCCAAAGAAGTTTCCTCCAATGATTCTCCTAGCTATTAGTGGACAAGTTTGGTAGCAAAAAGCCAAAATTTATTTCGAAATTTGTGTATCCATGGCCATAATTTTGGGAAGCAAGAAGGAAAGACAATGTTTTGGGACACATACAAACAATTTGCAAAGAATTTCATGAAATTTGGTTTTCATTTTTCACTCCCATAAAAATTATTATCAATGAGGTTCAACACATAGAAAAAAGAAAAAGAAAAAGAAAAATCTTCTGCTGGCTAACATCCACTTGCACAGAATCATTATCAACAAATTGATGGCCAATAATGTAGGTCATAGCAATAAATGCTTAGGATATGTACAGATCTTGTGTAAGAGAAAGAATTCACTAGTAGGAAGTAATTGATTTACAAAACTATAAAGTAGTAGTAGGCAATTTAGATCTTTTAGGTTTTGTCATTGGAACAATCGGTAAACAGTTTTTTTTTTGGGGGGGAGATCTGGCGAATTTAGGTCGGGGTTTTCCAAAAAGGTCTCTGGTTGATGTTACTAGGCCCTTTTTGGCGAAACTTAGCCACCAAAAACAAAGAGAAAACGTTTTCTTGATGCACCCAACAATCAGCTTGTACGGAATTCCTTCACTTGCCAGGCTCACATCTGACTAGATAGGCCAGTCATGATGATTGGTGCAGGTGGTTTGCTATTACTAGTCCCTCACGTATTTGCTAGTTACAGTTTCATTTTAATGGGTTGGTTGCAAAAAAGTGAACAACCAAACTTGGATGTGAGAGAGAATTTTTTTCAGGGTCACATATTGAGCAGCACTGCTGGGGATGGATGCTCTAAAAGATCTAAACTTTTGAGAGATCAAGGACGATGTTCGAGGGGGGGGGAGGAAAAACAAATAAAAGACCCAATTTTTATTTTGAAAAACGCCTTGGTGTGAAAAATTCAGCTCCTGGGGGATTGGTGGCATAAAACAAGAGCAAGAAGAAAGTAACTTCCAGGATAGGATGATGACAGGCGCAAGTAGTAGTGTGTACATATGCACCTTACACCTTGGGTAAATTAGCTGCACCCACATTGGTACCATGATAAAAATCCTAAAATCCATTTCAACAATGAAACCCTGGCAAACTCCATTAAACAAAGCACCCAGAAAGGGGGAAAATAAGGAACAAAGAGAGATCAACCCAAGTCTGAGCCTAAAGATCAGAACCCAAATTGCACTTTGGGTTTAAATTTCAATTGTTTAAAAATATTTCAAATATCCCATGATTAGGCTAAACCAGGGTCTCCAAGTTGAAATCTAACATTTTTTGGGCTTCATATATGGTCACTTAATAGGCCTCTCTCCCAAAGGTAGAAGGTACCAACGTGGGTAATAGTTGACCCTGGCCGATTTTGGGAATTGAACACGTGGAAGTGTCGGGACGAGTAGCAGTCACAAGTGGGGTAATAAGTAGCTAGCCCGGCCGCCGCCCCCACTTGCCCCGGTCTCGTTTTGTGTTCCAGTTCCGTGTCCCGGTCCGTCCTGTCGAGGCTGCTTTTCACGTGAGTCTACAATCTGTGGCGAGATTTTCTCGCTTGCGCAATGGTTGAAGAAATCGTCGCGATCGGAAAGTTCCCAGTCAGTGGCTCTTTTTTTCTTTTTTTCCTTTAGTTTTGTGTGATGTTGTCAACACTGACGATCATCCGTAAGAAGATTTAACCACATTTGGTTATAGACAAGATACAAAAATATGAATTTATTAAATATCCTTTTATATTATCCTGGCTACCTTACTTAGCTATTGCTTTATACAACGTGTAGAAACATGGCGACTTTTTATAAAAAAATTTTTTTGCCTATTTTTGCTATTCGATTATGAAAACAAGAAAGAAAGAAAGAAAGAAAAAACGCTATGAATCCGCGTTTCTTACAAACACTGGCGAGACTTGCTTGCAAGAAAAAAATGGTCCAGGTTGGCGACGTCGTCGTCGCTACGTCGAAGATACTTATGGCATCATCGAAGTTCCGATTTAAAGCCTTGGCCAGTAGCCCAACATTTCAGGATTCTCCTATCTGCTCCCACTCTCGTGTTCGTGTTTGGAGTTTGCTTTCTGATTTGTTGTAATTGTCCAGCTCTATCTAGCTAGCTAGCTAGCGCCTTAAGCGATCTGTGCGTTTGTGCGGTTTTATTGAAATTTTTTTCCTCCTTGTGTCGAGTCCCTGCTGTGGACTTTGATTTGATCTATGTCGAGCTGAGGAGAAATTTTTCTGTGTCTCTAGCCCGTTTTGTTTTCCAACTATACTAGCGTGGTCGTCAAAGATCAGGATCAACCTTGACGAAGAAAAGCTCTTTATCACTGAGGTATTATTATTGTTATCATGGCCGCGTATCCACCAGGTGTGCAGAACCCAGCTTGGGCTGGTCAAGCATCGCCGATGGGGCAGCAGCCACAGCCCATGCCACAGCAATATTATAATAATGTTGTACAATCGCAGTCCCCGCCTCCCAATAGTGTTTCTTGGACCACTGGCATTTGCTCATGCTTTGACGATTGTGGCACTTGTACGTGATTTTTTTTTTCCCTCTGTGTTTTTTTCTCCCTTCTTTCTTGTAATCATAATAATCTCCAGCTTCTCGATCCCCTTCTTCTTCAACTTCACAGTTAGACTCAAAGAGTCCTTCTTCATGTGTACCCAGAGAAAGGGCTCGATATATCACAAGGATCTCTTGCAGGAATATTCAAGAGCTACCTCATAAAGTGATCTGAATTCTTATATAAAGGCTTTGCGGTGGCGATCATGTAGTTTTTCCTCTCTGTTGATTTTTTTTGTTGATCTGATGCATCTTGTGTCCATCATGTGTGGCTGGCCGGCTTGCAGGTGTTTGTGCATGGTGCTTGCCATGTGTCTTGGTGGGGCGCATTGCTGAGATTGTTGATGAAGGCCGCACATGTAAGAAGCCCTGATGACTCCACGCGGCTCCTTCTTGAACTGCTTGTGTACTACTGCTAGCCTATTCCTATGAAGACTTTTGAAGCTGGGAATGATGCAGCTCCTTTGAACTGTTGTCCGATCGAAGAGAAAAATGACAAAAACGCGCGCAATTACAGTACTGTTGTTTTCTGTCGTTGTTTTTTTGTTGTGCAGCGTGCTTGACTGCAGGATGTATTTACTATTGGCTGCAAGCGTGTACGGGCTGCGGCTGCTTGTACAGCTATTCTTTCAGAGCACGACTCCGAAATAAGTACGGTCTAGAGGAAAAACCCTGCAATGACTGCTGCACCGACTGCTGGTGTCTGCCGTGCTCGCTCTCCCAGCAGATCAGGGAGCTCCAAAACCGCGGCATCGATCCGTCTCTAGGTACGTACAACAACCAGCTGTCCTCTCTAGCTGTTCACAGTAGTTCTAGTTGACAGTTCTGAATATTCTTAGTCCTTAACTTCATGTGAACTTCGAGCTTCAAACAACGAACTCATGTGTAAAATTCGAGCTCCAAAGAAAGCCTGCACTTCTTCCACTCTCTGAATTTCAGCGATTAAGTGGTACCAGAGGTAAAGACTACAGGGAAAACCCATCCTTGGGTGGCACCACTGCAAAAGGATGGGTTTGCCTGAGGTCATTAAGGGTGTTGTAATTGTTGGTTGATGCTGTTAATGATGCTTGCAGGGTGGGAAGCAAATAGAGCGGCGTATCTACAAGCACCTCAACCTCCAAAGATGCAATACTGATACAACAGCTACGTCAACACTGTTCACTATCGATGTGCCATCTCCATGGACCTGAAAACTTATGTGTGGAGCTGCAAAAATGAATAAGCTGAACTCAAGTACTAACTACTAGAAGGTTGATCTCTTGTGGACTTATATGATAGATGATCTATATATGATGCTCAAGCTGGAAAGCTCATGCATGACTCCATAAGATCGATGTCCTCCTCTTGTGAACTCCATGTGAATAAGAAGAATTGAGCCATGTATACTTCCTCATGTAATTAGGACTTGATCCATAGAATTGTGCTTGCTGTTGCTTCTTGCTGTGAATCTTTTTCTTTCTCAGTCTTGTCCTCAAATTAATTACAAAATGAAAATCAAACTCTGAAATCATGTGGGATTTTTTTTAAAATTACAACTCAATTGCAACTAAGGTGCCATTAAAAGATTTAACCCATATGCTTTGTCTTCAATATTTCATTTCAAAAATTGTATAAAGCAAGTGTTTCCTATTGCATTTTCACATTAAAATAGACGGGTCATGTTGGGACGAGCCCATAAAAGCTTAACCATAAAGGCAAAACACATAACAAATTAAAAAACTTATGTGGCTACTTTTTAATTTACATATTGTTCTAGTATTCTACCTTCCTACTTACCGACTTGCCTACCTAAATAAGTAGGTCCTACTTTTCTACTTACCTAAATAGTAAATAAGTAATTAGGTAAGTAGATAGATAAGTAGGTAGGTTGGAACTATATCAACTTACCTACCTATGGCTATGTATCGACCTACCTAGGTACATACATATATTTGTTTCCAAAATTCAATGAATATGCCACATGGTACTTATTTATTTTGTCACGTGTCATAATCCAATATCATCTGAAACGAATAATCATAATGGATGATGGATATCAATATTTCAAAAACATCCTCATAGTGCCATGTGCTAAATTTTGATGGATGGATTAGAAATGATGTCAATAGGACATTATGATTGTAATCATAGGGGAATTACATAGTAGTTGAAAAAGAATTGTTATGACAAAATTATAATTAAGTTGTAATGAATTGCACCATATATACGATGAATTGCAACTTGTCCGATGCAACTCAAAAAATTGAGTTACAAGGCCAATTGCAAAACACCCTTTTTTTTCATAGTGTTTGTACAGACATCACCGTGTTTTCCACTCTAATCCCTCCATTGTTGGATTTAATTGGGATCCCACTAGACCTTGCCACTTCGTTCAATTTTTTCATGTACTCACATGCATATATATTTTAGATATTCCAATTTATTAGGATTTTTTTTTTACATTAATACTACCTTTTTCCTTACAAGGTATTACCTATGAAAAGACCATTTGTTTTGCTCATGTATATACATATGAGATGAATGGAATATTCCATTCATATGACCAATCCATTTACATGCATATGCATTGTGATGGAACATACATGTTCCAAATATGTTTCCCCATGTAAGTAACCATGTGGTCATTTACATGTATCCAACCCCATTTATTCAAAACAACCAACAAGGACATGTCATTAGTTAGCTTCATTGCCAATATTCAAGTATGGATTATTGGATCATGCATGCATTAGATGACAATTCACTAATCATTTGCAATAATGATAATTAACACAAAATGAATGGATAAATACATTTGTATCATTTACACTTCAAATATGCACATCATTGCACCAAAATGCGTCCTAGTTCACTCTAGGTTTCATTAGATTTTGAATGAATTTGAACATTTTTACCATGGAAAAATTAATCAACCCCCTAATGAACGAGGACCACTTGCTATGGACAATGAATTGGTCCAATAGCACCTAATAGAAAAGGTTATTTTCAAGTGTAATACAAATTTACCAAGCCATTTCACTTACTAGTTAATTAATTAGGTAACATGGAAATCAATTAAATTTTAATTATTTAATATTTAACATAATATTTAATATTATTGATAATTTCATGATTTTTAACCTATGAATTATTGAAACGTATGACGACCTATGTTAGGATAAAAACCTAACTTAGGTACATAGGCCATGTAATCAACCTAAGTAGGCACCTGCTTTAAGGAATTACATAAGAAAATATTTCGTCAACTTATCACTATTGATCACCATTTGTACACCAAATACACCATTTGTGAGGTTTGATCCTTTCACCTTTAGAATGAAAGTAAACATCCTTACCATCAAGCCATCACATTTGTTGTGATAATGTGTTACATTGCATTTTATTTATCAAATGTTTCATTTTAAACATTACAAAAATATAAACTTTGAAAATTTATATTTTATTGAGATTTTGTCCAAATGAAATTATCAAAGTTTAATTTTAATTTTTTTCAATAATTTACATAATTACATTTATTTCCCTTTGAAAGTGTGAAATCATTTCAATTATATTTTTTAATATCACTATTCAATAACATTTCAATGACCATTATTTTGAAAAAAAAAATGTTTAATAAATGGATAAATTTTTTGTTAATATAATAATACTACCTATGTTAGGCTATTTTCAGTTATTCTGAGGTTACTTTTCATTGTTTTAAATTATTTCACCTTACATTATTTACAACTATTTCTGGTTATTTTTAATTAATTTTGGTTATTTTCAATTATTTCACCTCAGGTTACTTTCGATTATTTTAAATTACTTTTAGCTATTTTATGTTACTTTTGGCTATTTAAGACTATTTCACCTTAGGCTATTTTTTACTATTATAAGTTATTTTTTGTTATTCTATGTTATTTTTAACTATTATAAACTATTTCATTATAAGTTATTTGCGGCTATTACAAATTATTTTTGGTTATTCTATGTTATTTCACTTTATGTTATTATTGGCTATTTTACTTTATATTACCATAGGTTATTTGTGGCTATTATATTGGTGGTAATTAATGGTTATTTTATTAATGGTTCTTAGTAGTTATTATATTGGTGACTATTAATGGTTATTCTATTCATGGCCATTAATAGATATTTTATTGATGGCTATTCTATTAGTGGTTATTCTATTATAAAATATTGTTGGATATTTTAAATTATATTATCATAAGCTAATTATAGTTGTTTTATTGTAGGTTATTTTAAATTATTTATAATAGATTTTTATTAGTTATTTTAGGTTATTTCACCTTAGGTCATTATATTTTATTTTAGATTATTTTAAATTGTTATACTTAGGATAAAATAACTTATAATAACATAAAGTAAAATTACCTTAAATAACCTAAAATATAACTTCAAATAACATATATTAACTTAAAATAAAATAATTTAACGTATAACTTAAGGTATAAATTAAAATAACTAAGGCAACCTAAAATAATATAGGTTATATCATAAAGTAACATAGGGTATTTTTAAAAACAATATAAAAATAAATCTATTTACCATAGTAAATCATAATAATGAATTATGTCAATTAGTAATGAAACATGGTGTTTACATAATGATATTATAATGAAATAACTTTAATTAAGGTGAAATCACTATAGTGAAGTGAACTTATTTCAATTTTAAGGTCCCATAGTGATTTAAGCTAGTGAACTACACCCCACTTTTGTACTAGTGCATACACATTAATCGATCCATATGTGAATTAATCATTGTTCGACTTTCTTACACTACTTAGTGGAACTATGTACATCATATAATTAAGTCATAATTGTAACCTCCCCATGTTGCAAACCCTAAAAAACAATGAACCAGCTTGCATACATATGGCCAACTCACACCGTATAAATTATCATGATCATTCAACAACATCATCCGAGTTGGAACTAAAGCACCCCCTTCAATTAAAACCTCCACACATTCCACCACTATTGCAACAATCTTTTCCCCTTCATTTGCATTACATGGATCATGATTTTCAACATCAACTTGAAGTTTTACAAATGCCATAATGCGTTGCCCATCTATGTCTACCCCATGTGTGATGTCCTCCACCATAGCCACTACATGTTGAGCACGAGGTTCCTTCTGCACAACTACCCACCAATTTCAACCACTCATCTTATTTTTTAGAAAAAACACCTACAAATTACAATGATAGAACAATTAATAAGTTGGTAAAAAATGGAAAATGTGTGCATGTTAAAGATATTGACATGCCCCCATTAAAGACCCCTATATTGTTTAGGTCATCATTACACCAAGTGGGGCCAACCTTCATATATACATAACTTTGGATATTCCTTGTCTAGTAAAATATGTTTTACAAGCATTGTGGTCATGGTTGAACCGTATTTGTGAGACCACTGTTGGGAGCACATAAGGTTCTAGGTTTGCATTCACTTGTCGCCCATGGTTCACTACCCAAAATCCATGTTCATCTTGTCGCACGGTTGCTACATTCCCTTGCGTGTGAATAGGTATCTATGAACATTTCATCAATGTTACATGTTGGCCAGTGTAGGACACTAAAATTATTTCTTTTAACACACCCACATAATGCAAATTAACCATTACAATGTTTATGTCTCGTACAAAACTGCGACTACCTTGCCTGAATATGCATGCAACACCACTATCATACATGGCATGTGTTGGCCACATCTCAACTTCAACCTTGTAGTGGTTTCCATATCCCACATAGTGTTGTATGTATAGGCCGATGTTGATGGTGGGCGAAAATAAACCACCACGTTAGGGTCTATTGCCACTCCATTTGCCATTTGTGTCTTAACATGATCCAACAACCACCTTGCAAACATTGGGATTTCTTGTACCAAATGAGGTGGCCACACAATGGGCCCACACCCATGCTACCTTATGCATTGCTAATGCCCTAAATTCTCTTTGGTCCTCTTGTAATTGGGACTTTGCTTCCTACCACACTCTATGGGCACACCCCAAGGTGTTCCACCACACATTAAATACCTCATTCCACTAGCACATTCCATTGAACAATCACTCCCACTAATTAAAGTGAAAATATATAGTTCCACTTTCGAAACCTTTTAACCCCTTGTTCCACTTTGATGTTCCACTACGCATATGTTATGTCACTATGTCATTTCCACTATAAACCTATGGATAGAAAATCCACCACAAATCCACCAACATGTTGATGATTGAAATGTATACTTGTATAATGCATCTATTGCCACAGAATTTGTGATGACATGTTCATGTATTGCTTCTAACTCCATTGCATTCAGTCTCTTAAACTGAACATGCCTTTCCAACACCTCACTAATGTCTGCTTCCTTTTCATTAGCATCCCACATGTGGCGATGCGTGTGTGGGTACAATGCAAAGTACTTTGTGCAAAACCCTAGAGCTTCATCATAATAAAGCCAAATGCCATGCAAGCTTCTGGCCTAGCCTTATTCCTCACATATCTTTTTAGGACTGATAGATATTTCTCCATTGGGTAGCACCACTTGTCACCTATTGGTCCACATATTTCTAATTCATCTACAAGATGGATAAATAGGTGGGTCATCATGTCAAAAAACCCTAGTGGAAACCATATCTCAAACAAATATATTTTTTATGTTACATATGTTTGCAATGGCACAAGGTCTTCTAGGTTCAACACCTTCACACAAATTCTTTGAAATGATTTCCTAAGTCGTATGATTGCCTTTTTTAGGCCTACTTGCAACAAATTCCACACACTCACTAGTAGTATTTGTTGAACCATAACATGGTGGTCATGGCTCTTCATGCACTAGAAGAAAAACATGTATTTTCAACAATTCTTTGCGACTAAATTTTAGTCGCAAGAGACATTTTGCAACTAAAATCCTTTTAGTCGCCGAAGACAAGTTGCATGATAAACTAGTCGTAAATGACAAAGGGTATTGTATGAAAAAAAAAGTCAACTCATATTTTGACTCCATTTACACGTATTGTCACATGTGATTAAGATGCAACTATTTTGGTCACAATTGAAGGCAAATCATGTGTTGCCACATGTCTTAATATTTGATTTTTAAAATAGAATTGTTATTATTATTTTGAAATAATCGAGGACATTCAATTCAAATACTTGGATGATTTTATATTATGACATGTGGTCCAATGTAAATATGCCACATGGCATTAAAAATTTAATTTAATAAAAATTATTAATATTAAGTTAATAGGTACATAAATAGGGGCCTATAATCCTTACCTACCTACCTACCTACCTACTTACCTATTTAGGTCAAAAAGGTAAGTAGGTAGGTTCTACCTTCCTAGGCTAAATACTTACTCATATAAGTAGGTACTTAGGTAGGTAGGTACATAGGTTGACCTAGATAGGTAGGTCAAACTAGGTACCTACCTAGCTAGATAGGATAAATAGGTTGAGGAAGTAAGTACTTTAGAATTGTGCATTATTTTTTATTTTTATTACGTTGAACCTTTGGTTAGCTCACCCCATGTACACAAATTTTTAAATGTGAAATTGGATGGCCACACCCCCCTTGTTTATATAATGTTCAAAATAGGAATGAAGAACAAACAATATGGGATAAGTTTTGAAGTTGCAACTTCCTTACAAATTAAGTTGTAATTCCAAAACTTTCTTCATCCCTTACTTTCTTAATTTTTAAATTTTAAAACAAATTAAGTACTAAATAATTAGATAATCATTAAGTTAATAATGATTAAATTTATATATATTTAAATTATAAACTATACATTACAAATATTCAATATTCATTATTAATTACTTAAATAAGCAATAACTTCTTAATATTAATAAACTAGTTATTTAGTTATTCACAAGTTATAATACATAACTCAAAATTAATTAATTAAATAAATTATTTAAAAATATTTTATTACTTTTTAAAAATCTGATCGAATTATATATAATATAATAAATGTAAAATTAAATTAAAAACTATAATTTTAAATTTAAATATTTAAATTAAAAAACAATTATAAGTAATCAATTAACAATTATTATTCGAAAGTAAATTCTTACATGAATTTTTTTTAAATTATTATTCAACTAATTACATTACTTACTGTATAATTACATATTGTTGTAAAAATTATTATGGATCAAGTAATTTTTTTCTTTTGGTAACTATAAACTATAAATAAAATAATTTGTTAAACATGACATCAATTTTCATAATTACTGTAAAATTACTATAAAATATTTATCATAGATGATTAATCACAGAATTTTTGAAGATAATATTATTATATAATAATTCGTGAAATTAAAATCAGTAAAATAATTATTTTAACTACATTATAATTTTTCCAAATTTTTAATTTAAGTTTGAAGTTATAAATTAAAGAGTGTGCATAATTATGTTCAATTATAAAAAAATTCTGCACGTACTAATTAATTCTTATCTGAACTAATTACAATGATTTTAAAATGATGTCACATTAATTTATTTAATTAATTACTTCTAATATAAAAATATAAATTATATAATATACAAATTTATGCTATAATAATAATTATTTAATGTCACTTAGATTTAATAAACATAATCATTTATAATTATTTATAAAAGTGATTTATTATGGATAACACCAGTAGAAAAAACCCCTCAAACTCAATCAATGATTTTTTGAATTAAAATATAAATTTAAAATTCCAAAATAGTAATTCAGAATTCAAATATCAATTTTCAGATCAAATAAGTTTTTTGAAGTTAAATAACAAATTTTA
>Ga0209611_10007384_pt1 | contig 17629 bp, 16 predicted proteins | sample S1TSphgellanicum_3_FD_187693 | JGI IMG/M metagenome (GOLD analysis project Ga0209611, IMG submission 187693) | Host-associated microbial communities from peat moss isolated from Minnesota, USA - S1T2_Fc - Sphagnum magellanicum MG (SPAdes) (version 2) | ecosystem: Host-associated > Plants > Peat...
GGGGGGGGGGGGGTGGGGGTGGGGGGTGAATTTTGTTGTGTTCTATTTATTGCCATTATGTTGTGCATGTGATGTCATTTTCCAATTATTTGTGTGTTTTATTGTTTTTCATTTTACGATGAGTTGTGGCAAACATTGGTCAAGGTGTGTGTGTGTGTGCGCTACTTTATCATACGCATGTGCAAGTTGAGTTTTTGAAAGTTCCAAATTTTTTTTGTCCCACTCCCCATAAGTTTGGGTTTTTTTTTTGGTTTACTACAAGTTAATTGTTACTTTTAGTCCATTTTGTTAATTTCTATCCATTATGTCCATTTTCTATCCTTGTTTATCCTTTTTATAGATTGTGCCTATTGTGTCCTTTTTTGGTCAATTTTTCATTCTATCCATTTCTTGTTATTCTCTATTTTGTCCATTCTATCTACTCCAAGTCAATTTTCAAATTTGTTTATTTTGTGCACTACAATTTAATTTTTTTGTGCTTTTTGTGATTCTTGAAATTGTGTTTTGTGAGTTTTTAATTTTTTTTTGGTGTGTTTTTGCTGTTTATGTGAGTTTGTTGTTTGGGTTTGTTGTTTGTATGTGGTACATTGTGTGCAAAAGTCTTTTGTGAGAATTTGTTTTGCAAAGTTAAAGGTGGATTCAACTAAACCTTGAACAAAAGTCATCTTTAGGGATGATCATAAGATGCCAAAACTTTGAGTTATAGATTAGAATTTTTATATCTTTTTTGGCTTATAAACATACTATGCATTATGCACAAATGTACTACGTATTTTAATATCTTTTTGTTGTCTTTTTGTAAGTTTTGTGACAATCTGTAATGCATAGGAAAGCTAGATGATGGAATCCATGTCAATTTAAATCAAATGAAAACTTTAAAAATCATAACCCTAAATTCTAACCATACTTGGAACCACATCCATTTCAACAACTATAAACTCTAATCCAAACCATACTTGGAACCACATCCGTTTCAAAAACTGTAAACTCTATACTTGGTAATTGACATGAGTTGGAAAAAATAAAATTGAACCATACCCGGAGGTTTTGAAGTGTTAATTTTTTTTTTCAAAACCTTACCTGAAAAAGGAATCAAAGTTATAATATATATAATACCCGGGACCATATGTTTTCCTTAGAAATCAATACCCGTACAACACGGGAACACACAGAATTGTCCTTCACCATCTCCATGACTCATCCTCATTAGAATAGGGAACCCATTCATATAAAGAACCAAGATTTGAGAAATGGCAAGAGAAAAGTTGCCTAGCACAGGACCCGGGGTTGTGTTCAGATTCTCCACAAAATGTGAGACATCAATTTCATCATTGAGTATTAGGGAAAGCACATCATGATCAAGCATGAGGTTAATCCAACAACCACTTTCCTCTTCTTACCTGAAGAGAGTGTAATAAAGAGGAGTTCTGAACACCCACAATGATACCCCCCAAACCAGTTCTGAAGATTTCAGTTGGGACATGTGTGAGTACTCTTTTGTCATAATGTGGACATATTTTGTTCCTTTGCCCCTTGTGTATGACCCTGTTTGGGTTTTTGCTCTTGTGGCTCACAGTTGGGGTTGGATTCTCTCTCTCTTTTGTTTGTTCTTCCTTTCCCCCTTTGTTGGGTGCTTTGTTTAATGGAGCTTGCCAGGGTTTGATCAATGGCTTGCTTATGTTGCCAACCTGATAGAAGCTCAAGCTTTACCCCCCCAAAAAAAAGAAGGGTATTTTTTGGTTGAAAAAGTGCACTCAATAAGACAAAGCAGACACAAAATTGAGATTCTCTATTAAAATAAAAAAACACCTTAAAATAGGGATAAGTACATGCTTTTGATCTGTATATCTAGACTCTCAAGTATAACCAATAGCAACTTGTTTTTTAATAGATGTGTTTCGATTGTATTGTCCGTAACAACAACATAAGTGATAAAGATTTGGGCTCATGTTGCATTGTGTACCTTTTGTCATTTAGTGGGGGTGTAAATCCTCCTCTTCCCTTCCTCCCCCAAAGGACTCACAAGTCATAACTCCCATGTCTTCGGTGAAGTCATTCAAGTCCTTCAAACATGAGTGATGGAATTGCTCCGTTTTTAGTAGGCTATCAAACAAGCAAGTTGTGTTATATTACCCTGGTTCTCCCTAGGCAAGCAGCAACATTGTGTTAAGTTCTCACTGGGAGATGAACACAGTTTCACATTCTTCATATTAATACCATCCTGAGATACCAAGCTTTAAGAAGCAGTGGCAGAATTTGATTACTAGCCTTACTGCCCCAATTGGAAACCAAAAATAAAAATGGACAAACAAGGGCTGTGTCACTTACACTGTGGCCTTGCCATTTACATTAAAAAGTAATTATCTTAAGGCAAAAAGAAGAAGAATTATGGAAACTCAAATATTCCACCATGCAAAAATTATAATCTTCGGAAAATCCTCTAAAAGAAACCAAAATCCTTCAAGATATTATTATAACTCTATAATAACTCATCTCAAGTTTCAACACAAGCCAAAATATCGTCTTTCAAAAATCCTCATATGAAAAATAGACCTATTATTATTACCTAGGGGCCAAAATCCCTTAAGCTACTATACTCTTTAATGAATCGAAACACAATATCCTTAAGGGCCTTGGTAGGCGAGGCCAACAAAATGAATTTATACAAGACTTGGGGTTATTATCAGTGTAACTTGGGCAGGTACCTGGTTTGGTTTGGAGGGTTAGGTTCTGGTTAGTCAAAACCAAATAAAGAAGTGGTCCTGGTGGTACAATACCAGTAATGGGAATTTTTTTTAAAAAATAAAATCAGTTTTGCACTATGATCCGGTTTGAAACCGAACCCACCTCGAAATTAGAAGAAAATCATTTCTTGAAATGTGAAGAAATGGGTCCGGAATCAGACTGAACTTGAATCTATCAAATTAAAACAATTCCTTGAACCAATACCAGAGGTTCTTTCAAATTTTTTTATAAAAAAAAAGGGTTGGAAACGGGGGTGGGAGGACCAGAGGTTCTCTTGAAAAATAAGAACTGGCCAACAACATTGGTTATTACAAGAAGACCAAAGTTGCAAGAACAAAAGGAGCAAAGTAGTAGGTATTTACTACCTATTCACACAACATACCCAAGGTCGTCCCTCTTGTGGCCTTGAGCTCGGAATCACCCTCCAAAGGGCATGTGAACTATGAACACCACCCACGAGTGGGTTTTCTTCTTAGTTAGTGGGTTTTTTCTCAAAAATGTGAAAAATCATTGTTTTTATTTATTTTTCCTCGGCAAAATTTCTCATAGCCAAAATTTGAAAAGAAATGAATTGTTAAGAAAAATCTCCAGATTCTATGTCAGTTTCTTGTTGGCAGCCAGAAATATAGAAGGAAGCTTAAGTAAGTGTTTTTAATTTTGTGTTTTTTAGAGCCAACTTTGGCTAAATCATCTTATGTATGATTGTCTAAAGGCTTGCTCACGAATTTTTGCCAAATTTCAACCTGAAAAATATGATTTTGACCTACTACGGATTTTTCATTTAAAAAAAAGGCCAAAATTGATGAGATTATTATACCTTGTGGAACCTATCATAAAAACCTAGCAATTTGGATTTGGTTTCTTTGAAATCTGGCGAATTCGGGCCATTTTTTCCACAAAAAATCCTTTGTATAGGTCAAAATCATATTTTTCAGCTTGAAATTTGGCAAAATCTACTGACTGAGCTACATAAACAAGGGGTGTGTCACTTGCACTGTGGCCTTGTCATTTACATTAAAAACTAACTTAAGGCAAAAGAAGAAGTATTATGGAAATCAAATATATTTCACCATGCAAAAATACACCTAATCTTCAAAAAATCCTCTAAAAAGAAACCCAAAATCCTTCAAGATATTATAACTCTATAACAAATCTCAAGTCTCAACACAAGGCAAAATGATCATGTTTGAAAAATCCTCACATAAAAATAGACCAGGCTATATATTACTACCTAGGGGGACCAAAATCCCTGAAGCTACTACTAGGTATACTCTAAAAGGAATCTAAACACAATATCCTTCTTGCCTTGGTAGTAGGCGAGGCCAACAAAATTGATTTTTTTAAAAAAACAAGAAAACACCACTTCTGACAAAAACAACAACAAACAAACAAACAAACAACCAAACAGCAACAACATGAGCTTAGCTTAGAAAAATCTGAAACTAAAAATAAAACATTTGGGGGTTCAGAAATTCTCCTGAATCCTGACTTGCAAAATTTCCCAAAACCAACAAAAAAAATATTCCAAACAATGACAACAACAAAAAGAATAGTAGGTAGGTAGGTAGGTAGTGGGTTGACCAAAAACACCCCTTCCCTACTAATAATAGAAAACTACAACTGATTCTGATTCATCACAAATTATGGTAGTAAATAGGCTATTGCTTCACTTGTTGACCTAATGTTATACCGACACTTGGCAGGATTTGACGCCCCCTACCACTTGTAAAGTGGGGAAGGGGGAAAATGGGTTGGGGTTTCATAATAAGTTGGGACTTGGGGTAAATCTGGTTTGTAAAGGGTAAAATGTCTGGGAAGCAAGCAAGGAGAGAGGGAGAGAGTGCGTGTAGGTAGGTAGGTAGGTAGGTAAGTAGTCAGTAGTAACTAAATAGTAGTCACTAGTAAGTTAGTTGCTAACTTAACGTTGTTTTGCTTTTGGGGGGGAGAAAACAAAACAAAACAAAACAAAGCAAATCAAAGCAAAGAAAGAAAGAAAGAAAGAAAGAACAAACAAAATTCAAGAGTGGTCCTAAAAAACAAAGGTGCAAGGAAGAAGATGAAGAAAATACAAAGGAAAAGGAAGACAAGCGCGGTGGGCGTGGAGAGTGGAAGACGAAGCCACGATCTCCATCCACAGAGGTGTCCCCAAGCCACATCCACGGATCTCATCCTTGGTTGGTGTTGTTGCCGGTGGTTTGCCCAGCTGCTGTTGTTGCTGCTCTTCCTGTTCCTCTTCCTTCCGGTGTCTGCTGGATTCAGTCGTCGGGCTTAGAGCTTCCCGGGACCGCAGACGAATGACGTCGTCGTCGTCGTCGTCTTCTGCTCATCCAGAAACACACCAGGGTTTTCCTGCCTCTACTGCTCCTGTGCTGATGCGCGGAAGAGGAGGAAGAGGAGGAAGAGCAAGAGGAGGAGGACGGCATCAAGGCTTTTGTTTTGTAATGTGGGGATTTTGGGTGCTGTGATCCGCTTTGACTGCCTCCCTCTGCTGGGATTTCGTTGAGCTTCCTTGTCCTCTGGGATTATGACGTCATGGTTCCAAGGATTGGTGTGATTGGAATGTGTTTGCGATGGCGTGAGTGCTTGTACTCTGGTCAATGGCTGGAGGGCGTTGACGAAGCTTTTTTGTGTGTGTTTTGGGGGTGACTGAAGAAGTAAGGCTCTTTCGGGATCAAGAAAACGGTGCGCAATTTTGGTCGTTGTCGTCGTTTTTTTCTTTTTGTTGGAGGTGGGATTTTACAGTTAGTGTGGAGATGGTGACCAGCCTGGTGGTAAGAAGAAGAGGAGGAGGAGGAGGAGGAGGAGGAGGAGGAGAAGAACGTGGATTCAGGAAGAAGGAAGGACTCAACCCAAGGTGGGATTTTTTTTTCGTATGACCAAATGGGGGTGACGGACTATTTCGGCGATGGGGAGAAGAAGCTTGAGGAAGGTGCGCTCGTTGAGGTAAGTAACAAGACTTGTGTCTGCAGCAATCTGGTGTGTTGCCAGCGGCGAAGTTTGTTCTTTCTTTCTTTTGTGTGTGTCATCACACGTTGGTAGGGGATGAATCCATGGGGAGATAGAAGGTTTCAAGCTCGGAAAGAACGATTGTTTGGAAATCAATCAATCAATCAATCGATCAATCAATCAATCAATCAAGAAAGAAGAAGAACCTTGGGCTGAGAGGAGAAGAGATAGAGAGATTGCTTTTGTTTTTTGTGGGGATCATCATCGTCAGTGGTTTTGTGTTGTGGTCATGATGTAGGTACGCATGATGGAGATGGGGCTGCGAGGATCATGGCATCCAGCGGTAGTGACGGCGGTGAAGCCGGGGAAGAGAGTAGTGGAGTACGATGAGCTTGTGAGCGATGACGATAGCGGCCAGAAACTGAAGGAGACCATACCTGTGGGAAGAGGAGTAGATGGGCTGCTGCGTCCTGGATCGTCGTCTCGGCAATTCGGCAAGTCGTCGTCGTCGTCTAACAGCAGGAAGCAGCAACAGCGGATCTTTTTGAGACCCCGGCCGCCGCTCCTCTCTAGCGTTGGAAAGGCGAGCTGGAGCAAGGGGCTATGGGTAGATGCGTTCTGGAGGGATGCTTGGTGGGAGGGTATTCTAGCGGAGGATATCGTGTCCGACAGAGCTGGGGCACAAGCCATGGTCTACTTCCCGGATGAGGGAGGGCTGGAGATGTGCTTGATCAAGGATTTGCGACTGCATCAGGAATGGGACGAAGACACAGGGAATTGGAGTTTCAAAGGCCGCACCAAACTCCTCCCAGAATTACTACAAGAAGAAGAAGAAGATCATCATCCCTGGTCCAGTGCCTTCAATGAACAGTCGAAGTCGGAGAATTTTGACTACAAGTTACTCCCATTCTTCAATGGGTTCACAAAAGAAGAAGACATGGTGATCTCCACGAAGAAGAAGATGGTACTAGGGGAAAAACAATGCAGCAGGAATGGCGTCCAACTAGCAGCCGCAGCAGCAGCAGCAGCGGCCCAGAAACTGAAAAGGAAACAGACTAGCCCTGAAGGAAGAATGGCACCTACTGTGGAGGACTCTCCTGCTTCTTCACCCACATACTGTATATCAAATCTGTTGAAGGGACTTTCAGAATCTACAAGAGAGGAAATAGTTGCAATTGTTGCAGGTGATTCTCTGCCAAAGGAGCAAAATGGCAACTGCCAGATGGCATTTTTGCAAGCAGCAGCAGCAGAAGGGACCATAGAAACAACATCCAAGGTGATCACCACAGGCTGGGGTGAGGAGCCAACAATGCCCTTCTGCAATGGGAAAAACAATCATGAAGAGGAAGATAAAGAAGAAGAAGATCCATCTCTGGTACCAGACTCGGCCATTGAGGAGGAAAATCCGGGAGCCCTGAAATCAGATGGGGTTTTGGAAAAAATGGGGAAGAAAACTCCTGCGATTGAAGAAGAACAAGCCCAATGTCTGGAAGACATGGCAATTGCAATGTCAGTGAAAAGCCTGGAACAGTGCCAAGTTTTGGATCCTGAAAAAAGGAGGCTGGAGGAAACCTTGGAGGCAGCAACTCAGTCTGTGAAAGGGATGATGATGATGATGAGCATGCCCCAGACTTGTTTTGAACAAGATGAATCCATATGGAAGTCTGAGCAAGCCTGCTCTATGCATGCCAAAGCAAAAGAAGAAGAGGAAAAGGAAGAAGAAGAAGAAGAAGCTGCTGCTGATGATGAAACTTTAGAAATGGTTTTGATTGAGCACCGGGCTCAAATCAGGAAGCTTAGGGTTATGAATGGCAAGTCTGAGACGACTCCTCAAGAACTTGGAATGCAGTCTGAAAGCATCCGAAATGCAATGCTGCTTAGAAATAGGCAATGTAAACGTCTTGTGAAACGAGAGTCTGGTCTACATGCAGGATTTAGTCTTATTGAGAGTAGGAGGGGCAGCACTGGGATTTTTTCGATGACAGGAGGAGAAAAGAAGAGTTGCAGGAAACGAGCATTCAATAATCATCACAGTAACTGCTTCAACCTGGAGACCACAGAGCGCAGAAGTAAGAGAAATAGATGGAGGTCTGCTTATGAAGAATCCACAATGTTGCCATCACATTTGCCATCCTACAAGGAACCATGTGTGGGGAACTTGGGTGTATGCCAGGTTTCTCCTATTCATGAAAGAAGGTGCAAGAAGAAGAAGGGAGTTCGAGGAGGTTGTCGTATGGAAGTTCTCCTGTCACAGCCTGATGAAGACCAGTGCCACCCGGTCTCAGGATCTGACTTGGGGAAGAATAACTTTTATACTAGGAGAAACACACTTTCATGGTTGATAGATGCAGGGTTATTGCAAAAGGACCAAAGGCTACATTACATGCACCGCAGGAAAGAGCTTGGAGTTGGTGGCTGGGTGACAACTGAAGGAGTTTTGTGTGGGTGTTGTAACAATGTTGTCACCCTTTCCACATTTGAGATACATTGTGGCAGCAGATTGCATCGTCCTTGTGCAAACATTTTGGTGGAAGACGGCAGGTCCATTGCTGCATTACAAATGGAAGCACTCAAGAAGCAAATGTCATCTGTGAGGACAAGTTCTTTTCACAGACAGAATCATAATAGTAGACGAGGCAACTCACAGATTGTGAAGGAAATTGCTTCAGATGTAAATGATGACACATGTGGTGTTTGTGGTGATGGTGGGATGCTCATCTGCTGTGATCATTGTCCATCAACATTTCATCTGAAGTGCATGGAATTGACAGTGAGAATCCATACTCTTCCTTCCCTTTTGAGATTGATCACCATGTCAAAACTAGTACTCAAGCATTTTAACAAGAAGACTGTCTACTTTCCCTTGTTGTCACCATGTCTACAGTTTCTTCAAGGCTCTCTTTTCTTTGCCACCTTGAGGCTGTAAAATCCTTGCCAGCCAGCCGGCTTTTCACTGAAACAGATGAATCTCCAACATGATTCTTGCATTCATCAATTTGAAGCCTCTGACATGCTTGATATTACTGTGATGGATGAGTAATGTTTGTGATGGTAGTGTTTGGCATCTCTTGGATGAACTGATATCATCTGTTTGATGTTGTAGGTTGTACCTGAAGAGGATTGGTACTGTCCCAACTGCCGCTGTGCCATTTGTGGGCACAACCAGTTCAATGGGAGTCAGGATACCTTTCATGAGATGTCGGTGCTATTTTGTGACCAGTGTGAGCGTGAATGTGAGTGCAGCTTAGAATTGTCCCTGATAAATTCAGCTGAGTCTTGCTTGGCATACTGTGTGTTGAATGCACCTTCCTTTAGTGACTTGCTTCTTTCAAGCTTGAATCTGTGATTGACTATAGCTGTGACTGTGCTGGCTTCATGAAGGGGGAGATTATTTGAGAGTTTGTTTACCTTAGCCCTACAGAAGACAATTGGCTCTGGCAGAACCCTGATCCTGTGATCAAAGTCTAACCATTCATGACCACTGCCAGCAGATCCACCTTCCAATGGCAGCTGTCAAATTGTGATGATTTCCCCACATGTAACATATCTTTTTTGCATGGTAGCTGATGTCCTCTCTTGTATCGAACCAGGCAGTAATCTGAGTACATAAGTAATGCAGTTGCTGTTGGGGGGCCTGTGTTTTCCAGTCCATGTGAAGTGCTTGTATATGAGAGGCATGCCAAAAATGGAGCAATACCCACAGGACAGCTGGTTCTGTGGCAGTTCATGTGAGAGGGTAAGCATTTAGGTCCTACATTTTCCTTTTCTTTAGTTCAGGTCTTTTGGGCACTGAGGAAGATAGTGTCTACTTTAGGAATTTTGGTTGTGTTTTAGGGGTAGTATTTACATAAGACTTTTTGATGCTCTGGGACCATGCAAGTGAGACTACATTTGGACCTAGCTGCAAAATGGAGAGCGACTTCTTTAGTGTGTTGCGAAGGGTATATGTAGCTTACCTTCAAGAATACATGAATGTAGCAAGGAAAGAAAAAAAGGCACCAGACCAGAATAGAGCCTGAGATTTGGTAAAGCAGATAGCTGGTACAGTAGGGTAGATTTGCACTTGGTTAGACTCCAGAAATGTGAGCTCAGGTCATTTGTTCGAGCATTTTGAGTAGTACAGGGGTGAGCTGCAAATCTGAAATGGATTCAAGTGACAATATAAGATTAACAAACATGGTGGGGATTTGCAGATCTACAGGGGCTTGCGAGGACTGGTTGGCACCAATAACAGTCTGGGGAAGGGATTCTCATGGACATTGCTACGATCCCAAGATGAAGACCCACTGGATCCAAAGCTGATGGAAGTTGACAAGGAGCTCCTGGCTGAACAGAACATCAAATTGTCTATTGCTCTTAGTGTGATGCAAGAATGCTTCAGGCCCATGATTGACCCACGCACCAAAGTAGATGTAATTGCCCATGCTCTCTACAATCGTGGGTAAGTCCAAATCATGTCTTGCTGTAAGCTGCACTAATATTTGTGGACACCCATTGAGAGCACTTGTGACTTATGCTCTGAAGTCTAGTGGTCCTTTTGCTTGCTTGTGGGTCCTAGTTATCCTCCTCTGGAAAACTTACCATCTGGTGGCATAACAGCTGAATCTGCATATTGTTCTCAAACAGGTCAGATATAAATCGGCTGAACTACCATGGATTCTACACCATGATTCTGGAGAAGGGTGATGAGCTTATATCAGTGGCAGCAATAAGGTAGTTCTTTCTCTCCTTCCTTGCCTTCATTTTTGTGAAACCAAAAACTGTGATTTGGGTTTGCCCTTGAAGGGCCTAGGTAATGAGGTCCCTTAGAGTAACTCTACTGGTGCATTGTACAGTAAATTTTGGATGAAGAAAAGTCAAAACATGCCGGTTTGGCTCAGCAAATGTTTTTTGACCCAGCATTTTTGCACATGGGGCTGAGGCTGGCAAAAGGCACAGCAAAGCCTAACACCTGCTGTTGATTGGCTAGATGGTTTGATTGCTCCAGGTGGGTTGCTATTAGTAGTCTCCCACCTTTTGCAGTCCCAGTTTCAGTTTTATGGGTGAGGTTGGGAAAAAGTAACAAACTAATCTTGGATGTGAGAGATACTGTTGCAGGGCCACATACTGAGCATGGGTGTAGCTGCTCTTATATGTACATGCTGTTGCATTTGCAGGGTCCATGGAGCTGTATTGGCAGAGATGCCCTTGATTGGTACTCGGTTTCAATACCGGCGGCAGGGCATGTGTCGCCGTCTCATCCATGCCATTGAGCGGGTAGGTACTTGCTTTGTTTTTTCTATCTGGTCCTTGATTCCCACCAACTCCTTTGGGACATATCAGTATGCACACTTTCTTGACAACTGATCCAAGTTGAAGAGACCTCCAGTAGAGATCTCACTTCTGTCTTTGATATTATTTGTGCTTTAAATGACAGAATTGCTATCTGAATGTCTTGCAGATGTTGCAAATGCTGGGTGTGGAGACATTGGTGCTACCAGCAGTTCCTGAATTGCTGGAGACCTGGATAGGGGCATTTGGGTTTCAGCCAATGGATACATTTCCAAAACAGACACTTATAGAGTTGAACCTGATGGCATTCCCAGGAACATCTCTATTGCATAAGTCATTGGCAAGGTTGCAACCTGTTGCAGGTCTGTGTGTGTCTATCCTCATATTATCTGCTGCTGTTTAATGCAGAGAACTATGTCTGCCAGGCTGCACATTTTCTTCAGTGAAGTGTCAGTGTATGTGCGCTGCTGAGTGAATGACAATGTATAGAACTAAAGCATTGGACAAGTGTTGCAGGTTTGAGCATTAGGGGCAATTCAAGTGCCGCTGTCACTGATAACATCACTGCAGAGTCCTCAGGATCACCCAGTTTCCAACTTGATCAATGTAGCAGCAGATTTGTAGCCTGAAATAGTCTCAAAATTTGGTTCGATGTAAAGGCCATATTCAAGGGAGGGTTCGAGCTATTTTGGACTGCAGCAAACTTGATAGGTTGGATTTTTTTGCAATAGAACCACTTTGGCTGCAGGCAGTCAGGCTCCTCCAGCCAGTGCTGAAGTTTTGGTCAGTGATAATAACCAAGTGGGTTGTTGTATGCACAGATAAGAAAACTAAGATGTGTGGCTTCAAGGAAAGTGGACAACTTGCCAGCTTGAAAGGAGGTTTATCAAGGGGTGCAAGGGTTACACAAAGAAGCAGTGCCCATGTTGGAGTACCGCAGTTTGTCACAACTGGGAAGGTGTCTGATGAGGTGCAAGAAACAGAAAATCCAGAAACCTTCCCCATTCAAAGTGATACAATTGTGGAGTCATCATCTGTAGGAGATGAACATGATCAACAGGTTGTGCAATCCTCCGCTGCAAATTTCGACTCTCCCCAAATTGCAGAAGCCATGACTATGAGGGAACTGGTAGACTCACTAATGGATGAGCAGCGGGTCCTTGAACAGGTGATAGATAGTGATAAGGAATTCAGTAGTAAGCTTGGTTCTGATATCCTGGAGACTTGCCCTCAATGTAATAAAGAGGATGATGGCTCAGAAGTTGAACTGCTCCAGCATCATCAGCATAGTGGATTCCAAGAACACAGGTACTGCACTGCACTGCCTCTCGTCTTGCTTCACTTCTTTCCACAGTTTTGATCTTTAACAACACACTGTGGACACATCTGAGATGCAGCCACAGAAGAGATGCAATCACACGTAATCATTGACTCATCAGCACATTGAAACAGTACACATGTCATGTGGACAAGTGCTTAAGACCAGTTGCACTATGACCCATTTGACATTTTGCATTCCAGCTCATAATAGGATATACTTGATGCTGTTTACAGACATCCTGAGAAGGAAAGCACAGTGCAGAAGCAAGATGATGCTTACAAAACTAAAGTGGTGGTGGCAACCACACGATACAATCGGCAGGTACATACACACAATGTGGTGGGCACTCATACTTATTAGCCTGCTTGTAGCATACATTTGCAAGAATGATGTAGATCATGTCTCCTAGAGTCCTCTTTGCTGTGAATTCTGGGGAAGTTGTAAGAGCAGCTCCACCCATGTGCAGTATGTGGTGCTGCAACATTATTTCTCACTTCCAAGATTAGTTATTTACTTTTTCCCAACCTCACCCATAAAACTGAAACTGGGACTGCAAAAGGTGGGAGACTACTAATAGCAACCCATGTGGCCCGATCAAACAATCTAGCCCATCAACAGTAGGTGTTAGGCTTTGCAGTGCCTTTTGCCAGCCTCAGCAAAAATGCTGGGCCAAAACCATTTTGCTGAACCAAACCGTCATGCTTTGACTTCTCATCATCCAAAATTTGCTGTAGATTGCACTGGTGGGGTTGCTCTAATGTGGTCAATTGATTTAAGTGCATTTTGTTGTCTGATTTCAGCTGCCTCTTGCTCTAAGATGTTTGAGCATTTGAGTATTGTTATTCTCTGTATGATTGCTGGCTAATGTGCTGCACTGTGTCTGCAGGTCAAAACCTCCCAATGGATTGCTGATGCCATGAAAAAGCTTAGAGGCCACTCATCAATGCGTACTCAATGTGCATCTCCTCTACAAACCCATCTGTGCAATACTCGTGTGTGCAAACCCATCCTCCCCAGCGTGTCTGAGGACAAACATCCACCAATAGCTGCTGGACAGGCAAATTTGCCAGTCAATTTGCCATGTACAGTGGAGAGTAGTAAAATGATGCTGCAAGCAGAAACTGATGTGTCCAAGCCCCATGTGGCATCACTCTCAGAACCAGAAAGCTTTAATCCCTTCTGGCTCCATCCATCTGTTTGAAGCTTGGTAACCTCAAGCAAAAGCACAAGATAAAGAAGAAAAAAAGGACAAAAGAGCAGGACTACGTGGACCAGAAGAATGTCAAAAGAGGCAAAACTCCTGGCAGATTCATGTCAGAAACAGGCCAGGCAAGCAGGGATATCTAGAGATTGCCGATGAGATCAAGGGAGATAATATGAAGGCAAAAGCAATCAAGTGAAACCATGCTGCAAGATACACTGAGTTTATCAAAGGTATCTATTTTCCTGGTTTGTCTCCAACAACATCCCTGCTGTCCTCCTCAGCAGGTCAAAGCTTGGATTATGGTTTGCACATGGTTGTTATTACGCAGAAAGAATGGCATTTTCAAAGAGATGACTGAAAAATGACACAAGGGGCAAGGAATGGGTTAGAAAAAAATTAATGATTGAGGCTTTAAGTGATAGCTTCCATCCTCATTAGTGCCTGTGCTAGATGTAGATTTGTGAGCTCTTACCCATGCTCAAGAAGAGTTTGATTTTTATACTTTTAACTTTTTCTTCCAAGTCTGAGGTGGTAGTTATATGTAGAGGGGCCTGATCAAAACATGCCCATCACTAAATATCCTTTTCCCAAAACCACATACTTTGGGGTAAGAGTGCATTGGCAGTGGTGACTTTTGCTCTTGGTCACTCTCGAGGACCATAGGCCCCCAGATTGTGACAAGAAATTGGGGTGACAATTTTGTTGGCTGTAAGATAGATGTTTAGGTTTAGCTCATATGCTGTACAGGTCTTTTGTTTCCCTGACCTGCAAACTTTAGGTAACTTTCTACACTGTTATCTGACCTCATACTTCAACACCATTTTGTTGATACATTAATTGAATCCTCATGGCCACTTCTATCAATTCGTTTCTGGCTTGATTGTGTGCTTGATTCAGATACTGTTGCTTTAGCCTAAATTCAATTTCAATATGAGCATGTTTGGGCACTAGGTATTTCAGGAGTTTTAGCCTGAGTGCTTTCTTGGATAGGTAGTTGCTAAGTCATGCATCTAACTTCGTTTAACAAAGCAGCAAGTTCTGTCATTTGGTACAGTGTTAGATCTTGAGGATGACTGATGCCATCACATGATTGATGTGGGATTCAACTCTCATTCCTATAATCATCTCCCACCTAAAATCATGAAGACTTGCAATTGCTAATCAAAGAAGAGAGATGGAAGGTGCTTTGACCTTAGACATACCACGTGGTTCAAGATCATCTAATTTCTTAATGAAAGTTGTCGAATTTTTTTGAGGAATATAAATGTTAATATGTCAAAATCTGATTAATTGAAGGGTGTTGTGCCATTTGAGGAATCTGGTTGTTCAAGATGGTGAATCTGCTTCAAAAAAGAGAAGCTTGGCAATATTAAACATGACTTTACATAATTTTGTGATAGAAGAAAAGAAGGTGATTAGATTGAAAACTGTTAACACAATCACTTCGTTCATCAAGGATGACAACATCCCTCTCATTAGAAATTTCACCAATTCTCATGAGTAATGGTAATACTTGAATGAAAAATATGAAGGGAAGGGTGATTCAAGAAAAATTGTGCCTTCATATATGAGTGTGCATCCATTTTTCTTATTTGAATTCTCAAAAATAAAATTGGTTGGTCATAATATTTCATTCTATTATAGCTTTTGATAGTCTAAAGAGAAGTTGGTTGGGATCGTCATGTACAAATGCCTCTAGAAGACTCACATGGAAAATATTATGAATCTTCCATCCATTTGGGAATTCTTTGGATGATCCTAAAAGATCCAAAATATCTTGAGGAAAGCCTATAACATAAGCTAAGCTTGAAGAGTCAAGTTGTAACTGAAATTATGGATGGGAGATTTTAGGGTTTGGACAAGATCATCCCCATCTGACCAACTACCTCCCATTTCAGATGTGTTCAAGATTCTATTTTGGTCCAGACAAGCCTTTGCCATGGCTTGAACTCTTTAGATGCAATCTTAATCGATGTTTGTTCAAACTACATCCATTCAAGTATTTGGTTAACGATTTCCATTCTTGTTGTGGAAACATGCCAAAATGTTAGTTTTAAGTAGACTTGCCCATACACAACTTCAAAGATGCAAACAACTTCTTAGATGCAAATTTAATCCAATGGAAGAATTCTTTCCAAGACCTTTGCATTTGGCCAACATGCATCTTTTACATTTATTCAAAAGTTTGATTGGTTCTTTCTATGTGAGTTTTCCAAATTCCCTATTGACATTTTTTTATAATTTAGGGTAATTGCTATTATTTCCAAATTCAAGCACTTGGCAAGTTCCACTTATTAGGCAACTAAATTGCCAATAAGAAAGCATTCTAACATGTTTTTTACTAGATGGGACGATTGTATTTAAATGGCAACCAAAAATAAGTGGATTGATTTAATTATAGGCTAGAAAATTATGTTTTGAAATAGGTCACTGAAAATATTATACAAATTTGAAAATAAAATTATGATCTAATTGTCGAATAAAATATATTCGATTTTTTTTGAGCTTGGGGATCTTTTCATTTGCTATTTAGTTGAGACAAAATTTGAAGATGATCGATGAATTTAATGCCAATTATATGCTATCCCAAACAACAGTAAATACGTCAACACGTAGACACAAGCACACCTATGATGAAACATTATAGCTTTTGGATTTGGATCTTTCTCACTAATCAATCTCATAATTTTCTTGGATACACACAATGATGTTTTCTATGGTGAAATTTGCCATTTTGCTATAAAAAATCAGTCCCAAGCAACATGGTCAAGGGAACTTTTTAAGAAAATTTCAAAAAAATCACCACATTTTGAGGAAGAAAGTTATGAAATTGCCAAGATTTTTCGAGGATTTGGGCAATTTTTTTGATGTTCCTTTATTAAAATAACCATATTTAGCTATTAGGTTCTAGGGGTTCACCAACATGTAATAGAATTCTTAGATTTTCTACTTCTTTGTTTGCCTTGTAGCCAAATTTGGCTAAATCAGGCAAATCCTCTTATGACTGATCACCACTTTTGGAGCAACATGAGAAAATTGGAAAAAAAAACACTGTATACACCTTACATTAATCCAATGTATTTCTAGTGAGTTCATTTCAGTTCATCAAAATTCCCCTAGAAAGTTTTAGTTCAATGTGAAATTATTAATTATCCATGCACCCATAAATAACAATTTGATTTAATGACCAATTGTTTAAAAGAATTTGGTTTTTCCTTGAAGGGGTCCACAAAAGAAAAAATGATTGCAAGATTTCATCATACATGGCTTTTTTCCATCCATCTAACAACTAAAAGAACCTAGTTCCTTGAAAGAATCATTAAGTCAATTAATTTTTAGGCTTGTAGAAACAAACTAGTCCGCCCCACTACACAGATGAATATTTTCAAATATGTTGTTATGGCTATGAAAAATCAAATATAGAAAGAGGATATTGATGAGAAACTCACCAATTGCTTCATGAACACGACTAATATTTTCACTCTTCCGAGGGCATACATAGCTAGTGATATAATTTTTTAAAAAAAAATTCTGATTTTGCATCTTGGCTAGTGTCCCAAGACTCCAAGAGGGATTTAGCATTAAATGGCGATAGGTTTGTAGAACCTTGTCTAAATAGTAAAAAAACCTAGTTAAAATATGCTTCCAAACTAAAATCAGAGTCCAAATGTAGGGAAGGTTTTTCAAAAACTATTATTTAAAAAATTTCTAGTTGTACATGGGGAACTTGCCCATGTATCAATAAAAATTTACTTAGGTGGCATTTTCTTGAACAAATAACCCCTCGCAGATCATTGCTGCAAAGATTTAGCCAAATCTGGCTATAAACCAAATATGAAGTACAAATCTTTAATCATCACACTACACACTCAAAACCAAGTGTAGAAATCTGGCTATTTCTAGCTTTTTCTTTCTCACTTTTGGGGATTGAAAACCTTCAAAATCACGTATTTTTTAATTTGAAATTTGGAATTTCACTTTTTGATGACCAAATTTCGCCACTAAAAGAGAACGCTGGAACTTCTAGCCTACAGAAAGCACTAGGAGAAACTTTTTGGTGGATTTATAAGGCACATCCATCAATATCCCTCCTAGAAAAGAGTATGGATATTAAACCTTCTCAACGTTTCTAGGTGGGATTT